>Ga0310696_10000085_pt1 | contig 158744 bp, 137 predicted proteins | sample AusTroGonzalo_MG_4_FD_203885 | JGI IMG/M metagenome (GOLD analysis project Ga0310696, IMG submission 203885) | Bovine rumen microbial communities from tropical cattle in Woodstock, Queensland, Australia - Gonzalo_02 (v2) (version 2) | ecosystem: Host-associated > Mammals > Digestive system >...
AAAGGAATAAATTATACTATATGGACATTTTTTAATATGGGCATAGATGATGAACTTAAAATGTTTTATAAAACAATAAAAAACGAAACCAACCCTAATGTCGTTGATCTTGCTGGCGATTCTCAGGTGATATTGAAATATTCTCCAACTTTAAGTAAGGGTGTTGAAATAGTTATTAAGAATGGTATTGAGGTGACTTCAGTGAAAGTTGTAACTAATCTTGCTAATTGGCAATAACAAAATAATTATGTGATATGTTGAAAAAAATAAAAGGTGTATTTGATTCAATTTTTATCTTTTTGGATAATCATAGATTTGTGAGACTTTTTTTGTTTATAATGATGTTGGTACTTATAGTGGTGGATTTTTATCAGCTTCTTAATTATCAGTTGGATGCGTATTTGAGTGAAAATGTCATACTATGGGATGTTAGATTATTATGGTATGTATTAGCATTTGCTGTTTTTTTTGTGTTATTTCGTATGATATTTTTTGAAACTGTATATGACATTCTATTGCCACTTGCTATGGTATGTACGATTATATTTTTTATTGCTTGTCGATATATCGCTAAAGATGTTTACTTTAAGATAATAGAGGAGGAAAGACTTGTAGAAGAAACTGTGGGTCGCATTTATGAAATATACCGAAGCTCTGGTGGAGATGGGAATAGTTATTGTTATGATTATTATACAAAAGATAATCAATATGAAAAAGGATATTTCAAGAGAAAAAAAGATGAAAAAGTCAAGCCTCAAGTAGGTGATAAAGTAAGGGTTTTTTATTCACGTGCTCATCCTCATTGTAAATTTGTAAGATTGAAGGACGATTAAGAGATTTGTGTAAACCACGAAATCACGTCATATCTGAATTCGTGGCTACTTCATCGCGGCAGTAGTCATCGTAACATTAAGGATTGATAAAGAATCCTTCTATCTACAGAGCAAATAGAAGGGAAGAGATTTATGATAAAGTCATATCCGATAGGACGACAGGATTTCAAGCCCATCATCGTAGGGGTTATGCATACGTCGATAAGACAGAACGGATGTGTGATCTGGTTTTTAACATAAAGGGATTTACATTACTTAAAAACAAAGAAGATTTGAAAATATGCAAAAGAGAATCATCTATACGCTATTATTCATCTGTGGAATATCAACAATGATGGCACAGGAGACGACGGTGACACCAACCCGTTTCGAAGACTTTGCCAAGAAATTGGATGTTGCCTATTACTGCCTACCGAACAAAGCACCAGATGATTTTCGTTCTGCTTTCTTGGAATCAAGGGAACCGAATGAGTGCTACCAGCTTAAATCGAAGAAATTGTTTAAAAATAGCTATGATCAGAAAAGTTACCTACAGTATTTTTTAAGTTTCTACCACTTTAACGACACGACTAAGTGCAGGGCGGCTGTAGATCGATTCTTTTCGAAGGAGCGAATTGAAGGGTTGAAATACATGGTCGATGGAAGTGTGAAGACTTCCCCTATGGTTATGATTTTCAATAGCAAGAGTATTTATTGCTTGTATGGTTTTTGTAAAACCGAATTGGCACCTTGGGAAACCCTTAAAGAAGCATTTATTGCTGAATACGCAGAAAACAATGCCATACTTTTGATTGCTAAGTGTGGAGGGGTTCGATGGGAGACGTATAAACGCGATGAGTGAGGGGGGAGTGAAAATGGAGAAGGACGATACTCAGATACGTTCGGGGGTGATTATATGAAAAAAATTATATAGAAATTCTTGTGTTTTTAACATAATGGGCTTTATATTACTTAAAAACTTGTGCGATAAATCGGAATTTGTGAGGACAGTTATGAACGTTGTATTATGTGGTGATGCAGCCTGGCTTCTTTCAGAAGAGGCATTCTTGATCTATGCTTCTTGCATGTACCGCCCGACATATGAGGATTTCAAGATGCAGATGGAAGACTTGTTAAACGACCCGTCTGTGAGGATATTTGTATGCGAAAATCAGGGTGAAAAAGCCGGGATGATGGTTCTGAAATACTCAAATGCTGTTGCGGAAATCATCGGAATTGCTGTGCCTGAAAAACTACACCGTCGTGGAATTGGGAGGAATATGATCCAATTTGTACTGAAATCGGAGAGCTTGGAAAAGCTTGAAGCACAGACAGACGATGATTCAGTCGGATTCTACCGTAAGTGTGGGTTTGCTGTGGAAATGATTGTAGTTGATTATCCTGATGGATCGGTTGTCCGATACAACTGTGTTCTGAACAAATAGTATGGTTTCAGCTTGCGGGTGGACAATAATTCCGGTATTGATGAGGGAGTTCAATATGCTTGAAAAAATGGGTTTTTTGACATAAAGGGCTTTATATTACTTAAAAATAATATATCGTGAATAAAAATTTAAAAAAGAGGACTTTTGATTCAAACTGAATGAAATCTGTATCGAGAGAGGAGTGCCAATTGGTATAAAAAAGGGTTTTGTGATAAACTAAATCGAAAGACCTATCTCATCCATCCCTCGACGCGATAGACTTTATCCATAAGTTTCTTTTCTTCCCCCGTTTTTGCATCCCGATGCCAAACTTCAATCCGAGCGGCATAGTAATCACCCCAATCACCTTCATAAACAGTGAACTCTTTCTTATCGACCACTTGCGAGAAGGAATGGGTCGATTCGATAGAAACTGTGCTACTCTCCATTATTCTTTCTTTCGACAGAGGAATGTTTCCCGTCACTTCATAGCAGCGAAGAAAAATATCCCCTGCGGGCAAGGAGGGATAGTAGAAATCGTAATTGTAGATGCCTCCTTGAAAACCATTCCATATTTGCAGGTAATCTTGAATATCCAAACTATCTATTGACTCGTTCCCCGAATATGAATCTTGCGGCAGGTGAAACACTAACCCCTCAGGGATTGGGTGCTCTTTCCCGAAACTATCGTGCCCTACGAATAATGATTCCATATCCAGGAACAAAACAATCGCTGCTCCGACCACGGTCACGGTGGAAACCACGAATGACAATAGGCATTTCCACCATTCCTTGTTGATGAGCAGAACGACCCAAGTAGCCACAAGGACAAATATGTTCAGTAATAAAAGGACGAAAAAGATGTTTTCAAATCTCGTCGGTAAGGAGAACAAAAGCATTAGAACCAAAAACGATAAAAGGAAACACCACCAATTCTTTACTAAAAAGTGCTTCATAAGGAAATACTACTTTTATGAGATGTAACGATTACCCCGCGTCTGATGCAGCAATAATCATTCCGATAATGTTTGTGTTTTTAACATAATGGGATTTGTATTACGTAAAAACTAAATACTTTTTCTTTCATTTTGCTATTATATTCTGATATTTACGTTTCTCAGCATCAGTCAATAGATCAAGATTCTTTCTTGTCCAATTAGCCATTGCTACGTCTATAATCATCTTCTTAGTGATTCCAGCTCTCTTAATCATGATGTCTCGCATTTCGTTAATCATGTCAGTTCTGTTTGTATTTCTCATTTCCATAATTTTTTCATATTTTTGTTATACACTTGCAAATATAAAAAAAATCAAACTCTTGCGTTTTTAACATAAAGGGATTTATATTACTTAAAAACTTCAATATGAACTTGTTTAAAATTTTTAAGAAAGTAAAGGATTCTGATAACGGAAGGAAACATTTTTTGGACATCAAAAGCAGTAATTCACCGTTGATTGCACTTCCTTCCAAGTTTGATTTTGACGACGATTTTGTTTTGTGCAGTTCTGACAATTACTTTGGGTTCCTTGATGATTCCGACAATGATGTTATTTCAGATTCATCTGTGTCCGATTCGATCTCTGATGTTATAGCACCTGATAAAAAAGGAGGTGTTATCACATTTTCTACAGACATAAACGCAGTTCGTCTTAGTGAAAACAGATTAATTAATTTTTTAAAGCAAAAATTATCGAGTATTGTTAATAGATTTCTCGTCAACAAAAAGACCACTAAACTATTAGAAGAGAACGATGACGTATTCGCATGGTCTATCGGAAACTTTTTCAAGGGTCGTTACAAAGACAGAAATGGAAAGGCATTTGACGAAACGTCGATTAGCATTCAGATTCTTGGAATAGACAGTAAGACCTTGTGTAAGGTTGCAGAGGGTATATGCGATACGTTCCGACAAGAATGTGTTATGGTTCTTGATTTCGATGGTAACAAAGTTTATTTCATAGATTCAACAGTGTCTTCCTATGATGACGACGAGATTCAAGACTCCTACTCAGAGAACGATGACGACGTGGTTGCAAACAACATCTGTCTGATGTTGGAGAAGAACGACTCCGACTTCTACAACTCACTGTTCAACGTACTCGTGAAGAAAGCGAAGAGAGGTGTTCAGTTGTCAGCGGAGAAACTTGCAAACAGTTCCGTCGTAATGAATCAGTCTCGCAAGATGAGAAAGGATTTGAATGAGATGAACGAGGGCTCCAACTATGCAACCATGAGCGACGACAAGAAAGGTCGCATGATGTTCGCACAGAACATGATTGAGAACGTAGGTTACGAAGTTGAGAGACTGAACGAGAAAAAATAACAAACATATTAGCCTATGGACTTTCCAATAATGTTGGAGAGGGGTAGGTTCGTCCACGGTACGGAGGAGATGGAGCAGGCAGTCCGAATCCTTCTGCAGAACGAGGTCATGTCCTGTTTTTAACATAAAGGGATTTATATTGCTTAAAAACAGGAAAAAACGGGAGGTGATTTTTATGGCAGGTATAATTACGTGGAACGTGAAAGTGTCTGCATGGGAGACGATCTTAATGCACCGAATACAACAACAGTGTCCATCAATGATGAAATTTTGTAAAAAAAAGCGATGAAATGAATGCATTCTTTTGGTTGCAACAACATTATGGATGTTCTCCGTTTAAGACTCAAAAAAATATAAATGTTATGTTATACTAAAAAAGTAGAAGATGGTTTTTGTTGAGTTATACTTGAATTTGTGTCACTTGTCAGGCGTGTTTCTATTCGTCAACGCAATTCTTATTGCATTACTATCGAATGTTTATTTACCTAAGAGAAAAATATTGTGTTATATTGTGACAACTTTTTTACTGCTTTTCTTTTTAAAAGAAGAAACGTATATTGACATGCATTCTCTCTTTGGTAGGGATGTTGTCTTCTTTTCTTTTATGGGTTTCTTTTTCTCTTGGGTGTTGAGACAAATGAATGGGTATAAGAAATTATTCTATTGGTCTATGATTTTGTCTTTCCTTGTCTTAATTCCTAATTTTGTTTTCGTTGTCATTTTATCCAAATGTGTCTTAGAGGTGATTTCAATATATGTATTGTGCATATTGTTGAAGGAGAAATGTTCGAAAGAAGTTCAGATACCATTACGGATAGTTGTCTCTTCCTGGTTATATGTTTTATGTCTTTTTGCCATATCAGCATCTTTCAATTATTTGTCACTTAATAAGGTTTCTTCTTTTTGCCATAGATTTCAAGTGATTGAAAATATGCGAAATTCTGATATTTGCGCTGAGGATTTGTATCTGTTCCGTTTCGTTGAAATGAATGATAGTAAAGAGAAATTGTCCGCCTTTTTAGAGAAGTGTCGCAATTGTGAGGATGGAAATTTGTATTTTTTTGAGGGGAACTATGATTTTCATCACGATGAATTTTTCTTTGATGAGTGGGATTGTCATGTCTCTTCTTGTTCTTCCGAGGCTTCCTTTGTATTAGTGAAAAGAAAAGCAGGAAAATATGATGGACAATTTGAATATGAAAGAGGAACTCATGGTTTTTCTTTTTCCCCAAGGGCGGATTCTAATTCTTTTGTCTCTTCTTTCGAAAATGTGAATTTGTCTTTGCTTGCTGATTTTATAAATGAATGTGTGGATTTGTCAATGCCGAATCGCTATGTCTTATATGATGAGAATGGTGAGGAAAGGTTGTCTGTATTAGTAGAGAAAAATGGGTTGTATGATATTGTTGTAACGTGAGTTCGTTTGCCCTGCATTGTAGAGACGCACGGCCGTGCATCTTAACGGGGTGATATAGAGATGAGATAAAATCATCGAAGAGAAATTATCGAGAGAAAAATTTTTGAAAAGTATCCGATAAGTATTATCTTAGTAACTGATAAACAAAACGAGTATTCGTATCATTATTATGGTCGGATTTTTCTAATAAAATACTTCGTATTTACCTGATTATGAGTGATGTGCGAATTGCAAGTTTTTGTTATAAAGAGAATTTATTACTTAAAATATACGACGATGAAAATCAAAGGATTAGAAAATTTAACGAATGAAGAGATAAATAGACAACTTGAATTAGGTGGCAAGTTTGTGGTCTTCCCTTATGCGATATCCATATTGGTTATGACATTTAAGAGGAGTAGCGACATCTATTTCCTGAAATCAAATGAATCGGCTATAAAGTATGGGTACAAATATCTGTTGATCAGTCTATTTGTTGGATGGTGGGGTATTCCATGGGGACCGATTTATACCATACAATCCATCATTAAGGCGTTTATGGGTACTGATGTGACCAAAGAATTATTGGAGGCGTTAAATAATTCAGAGCCTCAATGATTGCAAGAACAATAAAATAAAAAGTACAAAAGGAACGAAAAGGTGAATCAAAGGTTACACATCGAGCGCATCGCCAAGGAGTCTCCGGACGTAATCCTTCTGGGTGGTGATATTTTTGATGACGCACTTCCGGATCCTTCTTACGCACCGCCCAGAGAAGGTCGACATTTCACCCAATGAATGTGGTTTTTAATCATCATCAAATCATCAATGTTACACAAAAGAAAAATTGAGAGAAAATTTTTGAAAAGAATCTAATAAGTATTATCTTGGTTGCTGATAAAATAGGACGAGTATTCATATTAATTTATGGTTTACATGAACAGAATTGTATTGTTTATAGTAAGTTGGATGTTGTGCTTCGTATCCGTGGCGCAAGAGACGTCTGTTGGTGCGACGCAAGACGAATCAGATAAAATCATACGAGTGGAATTTAAAAGTAATACTAGGAATGGAGATACGATTCATGTGAATATAGGTTATACATTTGGACTTTTATCCGGCGTTTTCTTTAAACGTTTGAGTGAGAATGTAATAAAGATACCTTCCGCTGCTTATAAGGATCGTTTTTTGACATATGACGGAGGAGAGATTGTACGTTATACGATTGAAAAGGAAGGTAGTTTTTCAGGAACTATTTGTATAAAAGATATTGATTTGTTGGTGAAGCCTACGGATAGGAAAGTGACACTGACAGTCACATCAAAGACCAATGAATTGTTAGGGACGATAGATATTCTCATTACACCTGAAATCACATTATACATGAAAATTAATAAGGAGATGGTAGAGCTAAATTCTTCTCTTCCTATACCTGTTTTTAAGGAAGAAGATGTTGTATCCATTGTTGCGATTACAGATAAAGGAGAAGAGTTGACGACAAAAGAGTGTTATGCAATTAAGCGAAACAGGCCTATGGGAAGGGATAGGATAACGAATGGAGGGGAGTTTGCCATTGATGATAAGCAGGCAATTCTTAATCCTGGACGAGGTATCTATATAGGAGGTCGTTTTGTGGATAAATATGGTGTTAGTTGGCGTAAATATGTATTATGGGAATTTGAGTGATGTTATCTGATTATGAATGATGTGTGAATTACAACTCTTTTAACATAAAGGAATTTATATTAATAAAAAACGTGTGGATTTCATAAAGTTACTTTCACTATTAGGGCTTACCTTCATATTCACATACTGTAGTAACTTACCTCATATAACATGCGAGGAAGAATATTTCTACAACGAGGAAGGCCAACTGACAGCCATCTTGAAAAAGGTGATGGACAAGGATACATTTTGGACAAAAGACTCGTTCATATACGATTCTCTCAAACGTGAAATCGCCATAGAACGAACTGACAGCCGATTCAAATCCAAAGAGATAACAACGTACAAATATGATTCAGATGGCGATACAATAGAGATGAAAATAACCGGTGGTAACAATTCTTTCGACAAATTATTTCTACACACCTATGCCGACAAAGAAAAGAATCAAGTGGGTTGTAAGGCTAGAATAGAAACTAAGCAATATCACATAAGCGACACAAAAGATACAACGTTGTATTCATCTATTCAATACAAAGGAGGGACGGCTTGGATGCATTGGACTGAGCGAATCACTTTTATTTATTCACCGGATTCTGTTTCTGTCGTGAATGAAAAATACAAATCTGAATTCAATGAATATGACACTATATCTGAATCCATATCATGTCGTTATAAAGACGGAGAACTAGTAGAACAAGATACATTGCGAAGCAAAATACTAAGAAAAGGAACTGAAGATTCACTAGTAATATACCATGAAATATATGAACATATTTCTTACACACCAGACGAAGGTACTATTGTATATTATTATAAGTATCGTTATTGGCAGGATAGGGAAAGTGAGAAATGTAAAGAGCGTGTAGCGACGGCTGTTAAAGACGGAGTAGAGATAAGTAAAGCATGGTGGAAATACGATCAGTATGAAAGAAAGAAAAAAGATATTTATATAGAGATCAAGGGAGATACAACAATCAAAACGACACTTACGTATAAGTATGATGACGCCGATAGATTAGTGAAAATAACTACACGTAAGTTTACCGAACTCAATAAATAAACAAACTGTATGTCAGTTGATTAAGGTAGAGACGCGCGGCGGTGCGTCTCTACGGGGATGATGCTAATATCCGCGAATGTCACCAGCCCTGATAAGGGTGAAACATCACAGATAGGGGTGTCAAGCAGGGGTTAGTATCCCTGCCTGTAATCTGCCGTCCCTTCGGGACTTGTTGTGCAATATGTGCGGATGTGTATTCTATTAATAGAGAACCCCTATGGGGTATCGGTATGTGCGTGTTTTTGCAGATATTACTTAAAAATTTATATTTGCAACGAGTAGTTTTTTCATGCTAAAAGACATAAATACATTGCAATAATGAATAAAGAAAAGTACAGCTTGCTTTTGCATTTCGTATTTCTGGGTGCATTTTTGGCGATTTACTTCGGTTTGGGGGATGAAGACAATGTCAGATGGAACTTAGATGCGATCTTGCTTGTGGGGTCCCTCTTTTTCGCTGTGGCATGGCTGAAATTGACACGACAGAAGGAATCTAATGCTTTCGTACGATTCTATATGCGCCTATACGGGATAATCGGTGCTATAATTGCCTTTTTAATGTTAATCGAATTAGGCTTTTGGCATTTTAGAAGAGGTGAAATGGTAGCCGAAGACTCTAATTACATTATCAGGAGAGTGCATCAGGGCATAATTAACTCGTTTGATCCTGATTTGTTTAAACTGTATGAAAAACATGGCGTTTTCGAACGGTATGTCACCACATTAACTTCAGATGCTTTCATATACGATATGAAGTCGGTTCAATTTCATGAAGATTTGTCTGCCGTTTCCTTCAAATTAGAATTGACGGAAGCGTGGAAAAAAGAGTGGTCTGGACCTGAATATTCAGAATCTGATACAGCATCCATCTACAAAGTTGTACCTATCCATGAGGAGGAGTTCGACCGCCATCGCCAAGAAATCGACAGCTTAAAAAAGAGTCTTACTAACATACAAGGGAATATTAAAATAGATTGATGTCATAACTTACGGTGTTGTCAATTCGCGGGTAATGTTGATATACATGAGTGCCAGCTAGCCTGAAAGGCTATAACAGATATAGCCCAATGGCAACGCCTTGGGTGAAGAGGTTGGGTACGAGCTAAAACCAGCCTGAAGGGCTGGTACAGATTAAAGAAATGTTCCATCTCACAATCGTTTAACGCCAACCGAGATGGTGAAAATGCATCCTATATCGTGATAGAGTGCGGTAAAATGTAGAAAATAAATTTTTGAATTGCCATTTTGTTTTTCCGTCATTTGTTATTATCAATTTGACGCCTTTGTTATCTTTGCGGTATTGTTCGTGCAGAGAACATTTCGGAAGCGTATGTTAGAGCTTTGGGATTAAGAATATCAGAAAGTCTCCCTTCCATTGGGTTAACCAGATCTGTATAATAAAAAAAAAGAATAGTTTAATTTAAAAAAGATTGATTTTATGGACGAAAATGAAAAATTCCGAGATATAACTCAGGAAGATATTAAAGATGGAGTGATAGAGTGGGAAAAAGACTCACAATGTGATGATGAATCTAATCTAAAGAACGAAAATAAACTTTTATCGTATGCTGAGTGGATTAGGTCTGTTGCTCAGATGTTTGTCGCAGTTCCCGTTATTATTTTGATTGGAATGGCTATATTGGCTGGAAGTTCTGGTTTAAGTTGGAACTTTGCAAATGCTTTGTTAGTTGGAGGATGTGTCGTAGCTGTTATTTTTGTGATAGCGATTCCTTATTTTGCTTTTGCGTATTTTATGAAAGTTGTTGCCGAAATATCAAAAACATTAAAGAAAATTGAAAGCGAGAAAAATAGAAAAGACAATCGTGATAATGGATGAAAGGTTTAATCATAAAAATGCGTTTGTATAATTAAAAAAATATAGTTACATGGAATATTGGATAGTTCCTTCAAATAATAAGTTTTATGGACAATGTATATCAATGGGAAGGGTGAAGGTTTGCCAAGTGACGCATATAATATAAGTAGAGACGCACGGGCAATAAGCGCAGAACCCATAAAAAAACAACAATGAGTGCAGAAAATACAAATAATCATGTGAAATTCCTTTCCAAAGCATGTCTAGTTTTGGAAATACCTGCAGCTATCTTGGCTGCATTCAGAATTAGCTATGGCGCTTTTTATTCTCGGTATTTATGTTTTTCTACATGAAATAAAAGTTCAGCCCTGAAAATTTCAATAACTCTTTTCTATAATGAAATTTTTTTTATACGTTTGTGTTCAATAAGGCAATTAATGGGGGGTGAGAACTCGTTTTGATTAATTTATAATAAAAAAGACAATACCATGAAGAAAATTTTCTCAATGATTATGGTTATTTGCGTCGCTTGTATGGCGAATGCAGCCAATTATTTAACGTTTACAGCCGAAGAAGACAGTTCTTCGTTTGGAATGCAAGAAACTCCGGATCTTTGGTACTCTTTGGATGACGGAGCAACATGGAACGCCCTTGAGGATGGTGATATGGTTGTTTTGAAGAAGAAGGGTGACAAAGCATTGTTGAAGGGTGTTAATAGCGATGGAATAACATTTATGGATTCCAAATCAGATTTCAAGACATATTTTTTGATGACTGGAAAAATTGCAGCGAGTGGAAGTGTGATGAGCTTAATTGATGGAGTGGGAGAAACCACAGTTGTTCCAAGTATTGATTGTTTTGCTAGACTGTTCTTCAATTGTGCTAGTTTGACGCAAGCACCAGAATTGACTGCCACGACATTGGCGGAGGATTGTTATTATCAGATGTTCTCAGGTTGTACTAGTTTGACAAAAGCGCCAGAGTTGCCTGCTAAAACTTTGGTACATGGTTGTTACCTTTTTATGTTCAGTGAATGTACAAATTTGACACAAGTGCCTGACCTGATGGCCACTACAATGGCTGAGATCTGTTGCAAAGGTATGTTTGAGGGTTGTACTAGTCTGACACAAGCGCCAGAATTACCTGCCATGACATTGGCAGAAAATTGTTATGATAACATGTTTAATCGATGCCGTAATTTGACAAAAGCGCCAAGTCTGCCAGCAACAACATTGGCGAGTGGTTGTTATAATGAAATGTTCAGTGGATGTAAGAGCTTAACGCAAGCACCTGAGTTGCCCGCTAAAGCATTGGCTCCAGGTTGCTATTACAGAATGTTTTATAATTGTGAAAATCTAACCAAAGCACCTGAATTAAATGCTACGGTATTGGCTAACGGTTGTTATTCGTATATGTTTGATGGATGTCCGAACTTATCCGAAGTAAAAGTTTCCTTCACCGAGTGGGGTGGATACGCCAAGGGAATGAAAACAATGACATGGCTTCCTGATGTTCCATCAACAGGTCTCTTTATATGTCCAGCAAGTTTACCTCTTGAATTTAATGATAGTAGAATTCCTAAAGGATGGAATGTAAAGTATTTAGAAGTGGAGGAAGTTGAGAATCCTAACTGTCTGACCTTTATAGACAAAAAAGATGACTCTGTGCTGGGATATGTAAACGTAGGGAAAGCATCTTCCATTTCCTACTCTTTAGATGAGGGAGAGACATGGGTTCCTATTCCAGAAGGTGAATGGAATGTTCTGGTGAATGATGACGATATAATAATGCTGAAAGGTGTCGAAAGTGCGTTTCAGAGGGGCGAATGGGCAAGTGTGTCATCTGCATTCGCTGGAAAAACAATGGTCTGGACGGAAGGACGAGATATCTATGTGAGTGGCGCAAATGGTAAGGTCTCCCTCTATGATTTCTCTGGTAGATGTGTTTCAATTTCTATTATGACTTCGGATCTTCATACGTTGACAGCCCCTGCACAAGGAATCTATTTCATCAAGACGGAAAAAGAGACATTCTCTGTTTTGGTTCGATAGTATATAATTTTATCACAGGCGGGATTTCATACCTGCCTGTGATTTTTTTTATGTTGCTTATGGAAAGTCACACAACTTCTCAATGCGAGGAAAATCAACAGTTCGAAGGTAACCTACGGAACTTGTTGATCTGTTACCTTGTGCTCACAGCATGTAAGGTGCTCGTGTTGGGATTGCTTATTTTTATCGTTGTGGAGTTGGCTGGATTTGGAGCACAGAGATTTGGGCATCCCAATTATATTTTTTTGATAGTTGTCTCTGCCTTGCTGGCAGTGTTTAATGCCATAGTCTTTTATCATATATATCGCGCATATAAAGGGAACGTGAAATCAGTGAAATTTCTAATTGCCGTAATGGGGATTGATGCTGTGATCATTCTTGTGACGTCTGTTTTGATGTCCGTTAGCTTAGGTTCCATTCCTCTTATAATCGGATTCTTGGTAGTCGTTGGCTGTGGCGCATTGGCAGCAAGCCTCAATAAAGAGATTTCTCAAAATAAACGGTAATAAATACATTATGAAAAAAGAATTTTTAATTTTCGTGGTAGCAGGCTTTCTCTACTCAAGCTGTTCTTCTACCACCTCTCAGCAAAATGGTACAAATGCGACAGACACTTGTGCGCTAAATGATTCGATAACGATTGATCCTAGTTCGTCTTCAGCCGACAATCAGGAATTTAATTCTGATTCGACGGATGATGGTATGCAGAATATTAAAAAGGATCCCTTTACATCGGTCGACCGACAACTCTTCGACGCATGTGGGGATGTGTCTGAATTGCGCATTGAAAAGTTCAAATGCGACTCTACATGGGGTGGAAATTTGGAACATGAAAATTGGCTTGATGAGAAATATACGTTTGACAAAAAAGGAATGGTCTCTTATGATCCAAAAGAGAAAATCAGACTTTCCCGCAATGAAAAGGGATTTCTTACTAAGAAAGAAGTTTATGTAGGGGAGTTTGGCATTTGGACGTCTGAAGAATACGTTTATAATGAACAAGGCATGTTGGATACGTTAAAGACCAAAGGAATGGAGTGGGGTGGTGAGAAATCATTTCAGTATGATAAGTATTTGAATTGCATTTCTTCTAGTGAACCATCGGTTGGTGAGGGTACTTATACCTATACGAACAATATTGAATATTTCAAAATTGTGGAATGGGATAGTCATGGTAACTGGACAAAACGACAAGTGAAGGTTGTTTCTAACTATTCCAACGATATGAAAACAATAGAAAAAGAGGAGGTCAACTATCGAATTGAGACAAGGTCGATAGCTTATTATGAATAACAAAGTCATTTATAAAGGTTCTCCTTTTAATCACTATGATCTTTCATGTGCGTCTGTTCACGCACTAACAGAAGAATGGTAACAAAAAAAATATTGCGATATGAAAAAAATAGTCACATTCATGTTTTTGTTATTTTTGTGCGGTTCTGTTCACGCGCAGGTTAAAATCAGCAAATCCGATTGTAGTGTAACCGTCAATGGCAAGACGTTTCCCCTTTCGGGCAAGGTGAAGATAGTGGAAAGTTTTCCTGATATCAAGGTTCAGATAGTGGAGAGTTTCCCTGATGTGGAGATAAAGCTCACAGACAGTTCGTGGCCAAAGTGTTGCGAATGGAAGATGGTGGAATCGTTTCCCGATGTTAAAATTCAGTTTGTCAACTCTTTCCCCGATATTAAGGTTAAGTTTGTCAACACCTTCCCTAAAGTGGTGAAGGAAAAGAAATGACAACTTTTTCATCTATATCGTTTGGAATATCACTTAATTGTTGTATGTTTGTTGTAAATGAATAAGACTTTAAAGGGAATATTAATAGCGTTCGTCATCTATTCAGGATTAAAGATGAGCGGGTGGGTAATAGCCATTGCTATAGAGACATTCGCAAGGTTGATGGCGTCGCAAAAATCCACTCAGCATTTTGCGCCTTTGATAATTTTTACAGTTTTGGTGTTTGCTTTTTATATTGTTACCATAATCCAGAATGTTCGTGCGTTAGAGGGTAAATTGCAATCCGTGAATTGGTTGATCGCTGCGAATGTGATTAGCGCTATATTTAGCATTTTTGCGATTATAAAAATCCATCCATATTTTGCTTTGTTGCTTATTGCCAGTTTGGTATTTGGAGCATTGCTCTTTATATATAAAAATAAGGTTACCTAATACGATTTATACAATTCACAGAAAAAAGATAGAGTAAACAGACATAATGAAAATTGTAAGTTATAATATTAATTCATGTACACAGTGGAAGGTGGATCGGCTATTCGAAGAGAATGCGGATGTTTATGTCGTCCCTGAAATAGCAGAGGGAATAAAGATTCCTGATGATTTTGAAATGAAATGGATCGGCAAGTATTCATCAAAAGGTCTTGGTGTGATTTGGCGTAAGGAACAGGGCATTGTGCCTGATTGGTATAACGATAAACTATCATATGCCATTCCGATGATTTATAATGATGTTTTTATTCTAGGATTTTGGCCTACTAAAATTGGAAACGAAACATATACACAAATTGCCAAAGAAATCCTTGAATATTACTTGAATTACCTTAAAAAGTATGAACAGTGTATTGTGACGGGTGATTTTAATTTGTTTCACAAAAAAGATAATACGAACAAAGCGGCTGATATTCTGAAAGCAGATGAGTTGTTGAAATCGTGTGGATTGTCAAGCGTGTATCATACTATAACTGCTCAGACAATGGGTGCTGAATCACAATTTACGTATTATCATCAACGACATAGTGATAATCCGTTCTTCTTAGATTATACATATTCAAAGTTGCCTGTGAAGAAATATTCCTTGGAACCGTGGGATAGCAAGATGAGCGACCATGTATGCCAGGTAATAGAGATTTAGAATTCTTGTCAACGAGGCTTCTTATCATTTTTATCTCTTGCATGACAAAAATAATAACACATAACAAACATTAAACATAAAAAAGCATGAAGAATTTAAAATTAATGGTGATAGGATTGGGCTTTCTTTCATTCCTATCGTGTAAGCAAACTAGTCAGTACGCCGTTGAAAAGTATGTTGAAGGGGAGAATGCGAAATTGCCCGTTGATGTGACAGCGTATATGTCGTACGATAGTATAAAATGTGATAAAGAAGGAAACAAGGTCGTTATGTACTTTGCCGTATTCAATGATTTGGTTATAAAGGGGTTGCAACAGACAGATGTTGAATCATCTAAAATGGTGATGATAGACATGTTGCAGAAAGACGCGAAAACACAAACTCTTTTGAGTGTGGTGAAAGAAGCAGGTTATTCCATTGCTATAACTTATCTGACAAAAGAAAGTGAAAAGATACTGGATATCACGATTGACCCTGAAGAGTTTGACAAAAAAGTGGACGCTTCACAATCGGAAAATAATTTAAGGAATAAAATCGATGCAGACCTTAAGACAATTAAGTCCCTTTGCCCAAGAGAACTCGATGAGGTCACTATTCTAAAGGATGCGGAAATGGATTGGGATAATATGAGGTTTACTTATATGTATCAGTTGCATGATATAGAGATTGAAGATAAGGAAATGGCAAAGGAGAGTTTGAGGGAACAACTGATGCCAACTATGTTAGGTCCTGCAATGAGTGTCTTCAGAGAGTCTAATATTACCATTGTCTATCAATACGAGTTGGGCGATGATACAATAAGAGTAGTCTTTATGCCTGAAGATTACAAATAAAGAGGAAAAATAAAAAGAAAGAGGATGTGTCCGATGGATGCATCCTCTTTCTTTTGAGCGGTAAACGGGACTCGAACCCGCGACCCCCAGCTTGGGAAGCTAGTGCTCTACCAACTGAGCTATTGCCGCAAGCTTATTAGCATTCTTTTGCCTTATGGTATTGCAAAGGTAATCTTTTTTCGGATTTGAAGTATCGGGTAGGGAATAAAATTGTGATTACATATAATAAAAAACAGGAAGAATGTGGACATTCACACACATCCTTCCTTCTGTTTTTTGTGGGGTGGATTATTTGCTTAGAACGACGGATTTGTTGTAGAAATCATCGTATGCATTGAAAATCTCCAATAAACTGTTCCAATCCTGAGCAGGGTATTCTACGTCGTTGATATCCCATTCGACGGAGAGAGTCAATTTGTCGTTTTCAACTTTTGCTGTGGAACTGAATAATCCGCATTTGTTCGTGACAGCGCTTTCAAGAGTTGACAAGTTCTCCACTTTGTAGCCGTTGGGTATATTAAGACTTATTTTATAGATAACTTGTGAGGTGCTGTTAAAGACAATATTTGATTTCCGCTCTTTCCTTAATGCGGAAATACCTATATTTTTGAGCAGGTATCCTATACTGACGATTTTGCTGTTGGAAGAAGTCCGCACCATTTCTCCCACTTTGGTCGAGGAGGTGTATGTGAATAGAGGTTGGTCGGCGAATAATCCGTAGGATTTTATGCTGTATTGCTGCAATTTTTTTACGGGATTGTTGAAATATTCCTCTGCTTCACATTCAAATGCTTTTTCTTGGAAGTAGGGTTCTAACTCGAAGTAAGATGTGAATCGGTCGATTAACGCTTGGTCCATTCCATTTTCCTTTGCACTCTCTTCGTATGTTTGAGTAATATTAAAGTGTTTGCGCATAATGGAATCCCATTGGAGAAAAGTTCCCAAATCTTTACGGATGTCAATTTTATTAGTTCCGAGAATTGAAACTGTTCGATCTATGTTAAGAGCGTTGATGTCTGTGTCGTCCAATGTTGCATTGATAACATATTCAGATCGGTTTTTGTTGGCGGGTGTAATGTCGATTTTCTTTCGCGTAAGTTTGTTGTAATCGGTACCGTATTTGTATTTCAATGGTTTGTTAGCTGCATCAATCATAATAGCTTCCATGCCTTCATAAATAGAAGGTTGGTCTATGGCACATGGAAGACTGTAGTCACATGGGTAGTAACAAGTGCCATCTTTTAATTTTATGACTGAATTATAAGTATCTTCGAAGAGGCGGTTTTCCCAATTCCCAACATATCTGTTGTTTACTATTCCGTATGTACGTGTTATGCCTAATTTGGTAATTATGACAGAGAAGAAAGTCCAGAAGTCGTCAGGCGCGATAGAAATATTATTCCCGTTTCGAGCAAAACATAGATAATTGTAAACCTCGTCGGCTATTTGTTTCTCGGACAAGTTCGGATGCTGAGCCAAGTATTTTTTCAAATAGCTGAAAGTTCTGTTGTAGAATTTTTTGTATTCTTTCAAGGTGGTTGCATGAATCTTGGAATAATAATATGCGTGATTTTCCATTATCCCGTTGATTTTGTTTCCTTCTGTTTGCTTTGTCATGCGGTTTATTCTGTCGAATTTCTTGATTAGAGGTGCATTAGAACAACCTGATACGAATTTGTTATACCATATTTTTAAACGAGGTTCGTCTCTATATGGAGCATTGAATACTTCTTGGGGTTGTTTGTCGATGTCCGTAAGTTCAAAATCTAAATGTGTTTTGTCTTTGTCGTTTATCTCTTTTGCTTTTATATAACTAGGCAGCCAATACCAAGATGTCAGATTGAAATAAGGTGTTGTCATGTCTCCGTGAAAACGATATCTTTGAATTGGAGCAAAGTCGTTGAGTTGATATTCAAATTGCCTGCTGCTAAACATGTCTAATTCTTGATAAATGAAATAATCAACGATGTCTCCTTTTTGCAAATTAGGCACAGCAATTTTTGACACATTTCTTTTGGTATTCTTTCCTTTTAGGTTTGTGCCGACTTTGATATAATCATTGGGGTTTAATTCGACAAGAGTGCCATCCTGTTTGTGAATACGGATACCCACAACGCTTTTTTGTGTCTGTGAATAATTTTGGTATTCGATTTCTGAAATGGATTTAATCGCACGGTTGTCATTTATCTTCACGAGACATCGAGATAGTTTCGTGATGGTTATCGGATATTCGTTGCCAGTAATGATGGCCCTCTTTAGGGCTATGAATTCATCATATTTTGCAAGAAATATGATGGGTTCATTTTTGTATTTTTCTTTTATAGTGAAATCGTTGAATTCCGGCATGTCGGTACGAGCCCATATTTCATTAATCTTTTTTTCTTCATTGAGCGGTCTTCTTCTCGCCTGGGAAGGAAGAACGAGTAGTAGAGCTACTATAATTGCTATGTATTTTTTCATTATATATAAGAATTGTGGATGGGGTTATCAATATGATTTATTTCTCTAAGATGAGCATCTCTAGATAAGCGGATTTCAATTTCTCAAGATCCTTATTCCACTCACTCAGCTGCTCTAAAGGAATTGTTTGTTCCTTGAGCGTAATAGACCTTTTGTAGAGGATTTTATTTCCTGTTAGTTCGTATTTTATTTCAAATTTGTACTTCTGCTTATCTATTTTCAGATCGGCCGGTTTGTAGGTCACCTTGTAGCCAGAAGGTATTGTCAGTTCAGAAGTGCAGGCATCTACTGCTTTATAGCTGAAGTATAGGTTGGTCTTCTTTTTGTCTTCGTCTGTTTCTAACGATAAAAATCTGTGGGTGATGTCCATGGATATATAATATTTGTTATCTGATTTGACAACGGGCTTTTCCATGATGAAAGGATATTCCACGACCACTTCCGAATCCGCTGCTGTTACACCAGATAGCTCTACCTGCTCATTGTTAGGTGGAAGTCCCTGGAATCCTCTCCTTTGCAGTGATTTCAAAATGTCGGAGAAGTCGTCGTTGAAATAGTAGAGGAACTTGATTTTATCCTCACCTCTTTGAATGTTTTTGTATTTACCCTCTAATCCTTTATCTGTTATTGACATGGATATATATGTGCTATCCAAATTGTTGTGAGGATGATTGTCGGGTACGTGGGTGAGAATACAGTTGTTCCCGTTCTCCATCATTACAGGACGACCGGCGATAGAACTAGGATATTCTTTCATGGCAGCATATTCACAAGTGGCATCAAGATATATGGTGTCTCTCCCTATGATAGCAGCGCAGATGGCATGATTGTCCACTGCCAGTGAAGGGGTGGAGTAGTCATAAGGGAGAGTGTTAGTTCCTAACCAGACCATTCTGCTATCGATACCTTCACATCTTAGCATGTTACGAAGAAGATTAGCCATGCCTTTACAATCACCATATTTGTCGTCCAATACCTTGCTGGCAAGTTGAGGCTTGAAGCCTGCAATACCATTTTCGAAAGCTATGTAACGGATATTTTTTTGAACCCATTGATAAAGAGAGGCGACTTTTTCGTAGTCGTCCTTGCTGTGGGCTACAATCTTATGGGTTTCCTTGCATATACTATCGGTGTTTTCGACGATTTGTGCCATTAGTTGATTGTACCATTGGTATTGATCTTGTGCAGTGGAAAACAATGTCATTTCTTTGTCGTTGGATAAAGTTGCAGATTTATAGACAAATAGCAGACTAGGGAAGGTGTATAATGGCGGTTGTGTGTGACTTTCCTCACGAAGAGGTTTCACGTTTTCCATTGTGTATGTGTACGTGTTTTTTTTGTCGTCAGGTTTTGTTGTTTTGGTCACCTTCCCGTTGAAGTTGAATTCCTTGATTTCCATGTTTAGCCAAGAAGGTACTTCCACGATGATAGTGTGCTTGCCGATAAATTCTGATTCTGCGAAAACGGCTTTTGATAGATATAAAGCATTGTTGTAGTTTTGGTCGTATGCGAAATTCGCTTTCCCTCCAGCACCTTTCAGATTGGTTTCGCAGTTGCATATGTTCAAGCCATCAAAAAAGATGCCATTGTTATCTAAGTTAGATGAGAAGAAATAGGAGACATGTTCTGACTTGATGTTAGTTAGTTTGGAATCCTCTTGATTATAATAAATTTGGAATTCGTGGTTGGCTCCATACCTACGGTTCATGTATTGGGCTTTTACAGAGCGTGTGGCGGAAATGCCCGATGAGTTTCGAGAGTAGGAGATGGTTTCTACTTTTTCCGTGATAATGATGTCGTCTTCAGGTTCGAGGATACTTTCGTATTGAGCTAATTCATTGTTCGCTGCATAAATAGAGGCATGTATGCCTAATCCGAGAAAGAATAGCGATGTGATAAATTTCAATTTTTTCTTCATGGTGTGTTTTTTTGCAAATATAGAATATAAAAAAGTAAAACGCGAAAAATGAATATGAGATGACTGAAAATCTGTTGTCCTTTTGAGAATCCCTAAATCTTTAAATGCTAATAAATATATAAAAAAAAGACTCTGAATCGGATGAATGTCTGAAATCGGATGTCGTTGTGGTTATTTTATATTGCGTATCTCACACAAGTATTCGTATGCCTCTTTGATGTTTCGAAACTTCTCTACGGCATCTTCTTTCTCTTTCTCTGATAGGGTGGCAGGAAGTCTATCAGGGTGGTATCTCTTTACCAACGAGCGGAATTGCTCTTTAATCTGCATGTCAGAACAATCGGAAGGTAATTCCAATACTTTATAGGCATTCTCCAGTTTGTATTGGTAGATGTTTTTGTTGTCGAAGGTCTTTCGCTCTTTTTCTTGCTGATTGGTTCTGCATTCGAACTGGTATTCAAGCGAGATAAGATCCCAATTTTGTATAAGGAGGTATCGGGCGATGTTCTGCAAAAGCTCCAGTTCCTCATCGTCCACACCATTGCTTTCGTAGGCGATTTCGAATAAGGAGGATAAGATTTTAAGTCGCTCGTCATATTTAACTTTGGACTCTACCAAAGCGAGACAGAGAACTCGGTAATTCTTTTTCTTGCCAGACGTCTCCTTTTTTGCATGAACATCGGCTACTAATTTTTTTAGATTTTTGATGGTCTTTTCTTTTTCCTCGTCTTCCCAATTTCTTTCTTCTGCCTCATCCTCTTTAAATATATACGAGAGGATCGCCACTACCAAGTAAATTATTAATTTAAAAATAGCTTTTCCCATGGAAATTTGTAATTAGTTTGTCATTTCTAGTACTATTACAAGCAAGATCCCTGAAATTATTCCCACAAAACTTCCCATAATTGTAAGGTGTCCGTTTTAATTTAGGGATAATTTAGATAGGGATAAAAAAAATAACCTGCTGAAAAATTAGCAGGTTATTCTGTCAAATGTTGTCTCACGAGGATTCGAACCTCGACAGACAGTACCAAAAACTGTAGTGCTACCATTACACCATGAGACAATCCTCAGTTGCTTTCTTTTCGAAAGCGTTGCAAAGGTATAACCTTTTTTCTTAACTCCAAAATTTCGAAACGCTTTTTTTTGCTTGTTTAAAGTCTGAAAAAGCAAGGAGTTTCTATTCTTGTTTGAAATTCAATTATTTAGCAATGATTAAATAATAGTTCTTTTTGCCTCGTTGAACAAGGATATATTTGTTGTTAAGCAAAGAACTGCTATTAATGATGCCATCAGCCTCAGTGATTTTCTCCTTATTTACGGATACACCACCGCCTTGTACGAGTTTTCTCATCTCACCTTTAGAAGGGAAGATGGCAGCTTTTTCGGTCATAAGATCAGCCGCTTTCACACCAGCTTCGATGTCAGAGAATGCGACTTCGAATTGAGGCACACCTTCAAATACAGATAGGAGAGTTTCTTCGTCCAATTTTTTCAGTGCGTCGGATGTGGCATTTCCGAATAAGATGTTAGAAGCCTCTACCGCAGCGTCGTAGTCTTCTTGAGAATGAACCATGATGGTGATTTCTTTGGCCAATCTTTTTTGAAGCGGACGTAAGTGAGGAGCCTCTTTTTGTTCCTGAATGAGGGCGTCAATTTCATCATGAGGAAGGCTGGTGAAAATTTTGATGTATTTCTCTGCATCTTCATCGGAGACGTTCAACCAGAATTGATAGAACTTGTAAGGAGAGGTATATTTCTTATCCAACCAAACATTACCAGATTCTGTTTTGCCGAATTTCTTTCCGTCAGCTTTTGTGATAAGAGGACAGGTGAGGGCGAAGGCTTCGTTGCCGGTTACCTTTCTGATCATCTCCGTACCTGTTGTTATGTTACCCCATTGATCAGCGCCACCCAATTGCAGTTTGCAGTTTTTGTGGCTGTTGAGGTATACGAAGTCATATCCCTGAAGAAGTTGGTATGAAAACTCAGTGAATGACATACCGTCAGCTCCGTTTTCGCCAGTGAAACGACGTTTTACAGAGTCTTTAGACATCATATAATTGACGGTGATTAGTTTACCTACGTTTCTGATGAAATCGAGGAAGGTAAAGTCTTTCATCCAGTCATAGTTGTTGACCAATTCAGCAGCATTTTCTGCGTTGCTGTTGAAGTCGAGGAATTTCTCGAGTTGTTTTTTGATGCACTCTTGGTTGTGACGTAGTCTAGGTTCGTCGATGAGCACGCGTTCTTGGGATTTGCCAGAAGGATCACCGATCATACCAGTTGCACCACCGATAAGGGCGATAGGCTTGTGGCCGCTACGTTGGAAATGACGGAGCATCATTACGCCGACAAGGTGACCAATATGTAGGGAGTCTGCAGTTGGATCAATACCTAGGTAGGCAGTGGTCATCTCTTTTTTTAATTGTTCTTCAGTACCAGGCGTCATGTCTTGAATCATGCCACGCCATTTGAGTTCTTCAACAAAATTCATCGTTTATATAATTCTTTTCGTTATAATTTCGATATTCATTTACCCTGTTATAATTAAGGAGTAAACAAGAGTAAAAATTGCGGTGCAAAGATAAAGAATCTTTCTGTTATTCTTTTAATATTTAGGTGAATTCTAAACATAACTTACTGAAGAATGAAACTTTTTATGACGTTACTATTTTGAAATTTACAGAATTACACTAACTTTGCAGTTTGAAAATGAAATTGATAATTTATTAATAAAGAAAGCGATTTAATATGATTAATGCACAAGACATTAAGAATGGTACTTGCATTCGAATGGATGGCAAGCTCTATTTTTGTATTGAATTCCTGCATGTAAAGCCAGGAAAAGGAAATACATTTATGCGTACAAAGTTGAAAAATGTTGTCAACGGACTTGTGGTTGAGAAACGTTTCAACATTGGTGAGAAATTGGAAGATGTTCGTGTTGAGCGTCGTGAACACCAATATTTGTACAAAGAGGGTGAGGATTATATCTTCATGAACAATGAGACATACGAGCAAGTTCCTATCGCTCACGATTTGATTACAGGAGTTGATTTCATGAAAGAGAGTGATATTGTTGAAGTAGTGTTCGATGCATCTACAGAGACAGTTCTTTTTGCTGAAATGCCAATTAAGACTCCATTGAAGATTACTTACACAGAGCCAGGATTGAAGGGTGATACAGCAACTAACACATTGAAGCCAGCTACTGTTGAGACAGGTGCTACAGTAAGAGTTCCATTGTTTATCAACGAGGGAGAGACTATCTTGGTTGACACTCGCGATGGATCTTACATTGAGCGTGTTAAGGAATAATTTTACACAAGATAAGATGAGAATCGGAGGGGACTGTGTAAATGTCCCCTCTAATTTTTTAGTTATGCGTTGTTTTTGGCAATATATCAAGTATTTTTTTCGGTCTAAGCATTGGAGAGGGTATGGTGTTCATTCCCCTTATATGTTTTATTTGGTGACGATGATTATAGAGGATAAAAATTCCTTTTATCGTTTTAGCCAGATTGAGAACATGCGTAAAATATTAAAGAAAACAACAAAGAAGATTAAAATAGAGGAAGGCGGAGTAGAGAAGGAGGTGGGGATTTCCTCCTTATTAAAGAAAGGAGTTATTTCGCCGACCTATGATCAATTACTGTTTCGACTGATAAAGTTTTTCCATCCTAAGAACATATTAGAGATTGGCACTTCCGCAGGAGTGACGAGCATGTATATGGCAGCACCCTATTCAGACACCCAAGTGTGTACGGTGGAGAATCAGAAGGAGGTGGCCAAGTTGGCAAGGTTGAGTTTTCAGAGAGCGGAGTTTCATAATATAGAGGTATATAATCCGAAGGAGGATGGGACTCGGTATGACAAGAAGATAAAGGAGACTGACTTTGATTTATACTATTTCGGACGAGAAAGTACGGTTGCAGAGATAAGAGAGGTTTTGACTCGAGATTCCGGTAAGTTTACAGGGAATACAGTTATTATTATGTCGGATATCTATAAGAGTGAAGAGAAGGAGCTGTTGTGGGGTGAGATGAAGCAGATACGAGGCGTGAGGGTGAGTTTGGAGCTGTTCTTTTATGGCATATTAATATTTAATGAAGATTTACGACCAGAGTCATACAATTTGTTCTTTATTCCTCCGTTATTCAGGTAGCGAAAATAAAAAATTACGGTTGTTCACTAATTTTTTTTAAAAATTGTTGTTGGCACGAAAAAAAATTATATTTTTGCAAACCTCTACGGAAACGTAGGGAGAAAAATAAAGTTGTAACAAAAACTGATTGCAATGTATTGGACGTTAGAATTAGCTTCGAAATTGGAAGATGCACCGTGGCCAGCAACGAAAGACGAGTTGGTTGATTTCGCAGTGAGATCAGGTGCTCCGTTAGAGGTAATTGAAAATCTCCAAGAAATGGAAGATGAAGGTGATATATACGAGAGTATTGAAGATATATGGCCAGATTATCCAAGCAAAGAGGATTTTTTCTTTAACGAGGAGGAATACTAAAGAGTTGAAAATGAGAGCTGTTGAAAAAAAATAAGTAAAAAATGCTTAATTTTTTGCTCTCTATTTGTAAATTATTGTAAAAAATACTAATATTGTAGTTGTTTTTAATTGTGACTAAGTTGCGAAATAAAAAGGGGGTTATAGCGATCCTGATTGCATTGAGTATTTCGGTTATCGATGCTCTTGCGCAGAAAAGTCCGCAGTTTAGTCAATACATGGAATATCAATCAGCAATTAACCCAGCGGCGGTTGCGGCGGATGAGATGATGAGTGTTGGAGGCGTGTATAGGTTGCAATGGGTTGGATTTGACGATGCACCAAAGAATTTATTCTTCTCGATGGACTATCCGTTCAGAATAGGAGATACAAGACATGGTGTTGGTTTGATTTTTTCGAGTGATGATATAGGTTTGTTTAAAAACCAAAGCGTTCTTTTACAATATTCATATAAATTCGCTTTACCGAAAGGGGAGATGAGTTTAGGATTGAATGTGGGGTTTATCAACCAGAAGTTTGACAAAGAAGGAGTTGATTTGACGGGAGGTGATGGAGAGTTGATGGAAGGAGATGAATATCATCAGACGTCAGATCCGTTTATAGATGGATTTACGGCGGAAGATATTAGTGATGTAACTTTTGATGCTTCATTTGGTTGTATGTACAAGACTGATTCTTATTATGTAGGATTTTCGATGTTGCATATAATGGAACCGAAGATTGATTTAGGAACAGAGCAGTATATGATGTATATTCCTCGGTCTTATCATTTAATGGGTGGGTATACATTCAACACAAACAATCCGGAGTGGACTGTTACACCATCGGCATATATAAAGACAGATTTGTCGACGTGGCAGGTAGATGTAACAGGACTTCTTGAATATTCTAAAAGAATTAGAGGTGGAATTTCTTATAGGTTCGGAGATGCTTTCGTATTCCTGTTTGGAATCGACATAATACAAGGTCTTCGTTTAGGTTATTCTTATGATTTGCCAACTTCGAAAATGATAAGGTCGGGGGGAAGTCATGAAGTCTCTTTGCATTATTATTTCAAACCACAATTTGCTAAGAAAAATAAATATAAGAGTGATCGAATTTTATAGTGTAAATAACAAAAAAAATGATAAAGATAAAAGTAGTGTATATCATGAAAAAGCTGTTAATTATTTCATTAGTCGCCGTCCTTCTCGCTGGATGTAGTGGAGAAAATGGAGAATTGGTGGGAGTTTACAACAAGTCCTGGAAGGAGCCCGTTCCATACGGAATGCTTTACATTAAGAGAGGTTCCTTTACAATGGGTCAAAATGACCAAGACGCAAACTGGGCGATGACTTCGCAATCGCGTACGGTGTCTGTTGACGCATTCTGGATGGATGAGACAGAGATCACCAATGGTGAGTACAAGCAATTTGTAGAGTGGGTGAAAGACTCCGTTGCTCGCGAGCATTTGTCAGATGTTGACGAAACGTACAAAATTTTCCAGGACAAGAATGGAAATGAGTTGGAAAAACCAATCTTGAACTACAAGAAAAAAATTCCTTGGGACAAGCCAACAGAGGATCAAAAGATGGCTTTGGATAGTTTGTTCTATCAAGGAGAAGATAAGATTGACTTCGCAGCTGAGTTCAATTCAACGGTTTTGATGTATAAGTATTCTTGGGTTGACTACATTCAGGCAGCTAAGAAGGAAAACAAGTTTGATCCATTGTTGGGTCGTTACAACCGTAGCATCGCAGGTTTAGGTAAGACAAAAGATAGTGCTGATGTGATGGTCAGAAAAGATACTACAGTTTATAACGAGAAAGGTGAAATTGAAAACATCACTGTTTATCGTGAATTGAAACACAGATCTGACTTCGTATCTCAAAAACGTGTTAATATTTATCCTGATACATTGTGCTGGATACGTGATTATACCTATGCATACAATGAGCCATACATGAAATTGTATTTCTCTCACCCAGGTTATGGAGAATATCCTGTAGTAGGTGTTTCTTGGGAACAAGCTCAAGCATTCTGCCACTGGAGAACTTTCTTGTTCAACTCTTATCAAATTGCTCATAAGGGTGTTCGTGTACAAGACTTCCGTCTTCCAACTGAGGCTGAGTGGGAATATGCTGCTCGTGGTGGTAAAGATTTGTCTATGTATCCTTGGGGTGGTAATTACATCCGTACAGCTAAAGGTTGTTTCTTGGCTAACTTTAAGCCTCAAAGAGGTAACTATACAGACGATGGTTATTTGATCTCTGCTAAGGTTGCTTCTTACCCACCAAATGATTTTGGTTTGTATGATATGGCAGGTAACGTTTCAGAGTGGACATCTTCTGCATATCATGAGTCTAATTATTCATTCGTTCATGACTTGAACCCAAGTTATGAGTATAATGCAAAAAGTTCTGATAAGGACGTGATGAGAAGAAAAGTTATTCGCGGTGGTTCTTGGAAAGATGTTGGAATTTTCTTACAGTGTGGTGTGCGTACTTACGAATATCAGAATGAAAATAGATCTTTCTTAGGATTTAGATGCGTACGTACTTATATCGGAGAATAATTAAAGAAACAAATTAACAATATTATTAACTTTTAATACAGTATTAAAATGGCAGAAAAGAAAGCATTTCAAGACAATCCGGGTTATCAGAAGTTTACTGGATTAGCTTATGGTTTGGGTGCATCAGTCGTAATTATTGGTGCGTTGTTTAAAATTATGCACTGGCCAGGTGCAGGTATCGTGTTGACAATTGGTATGTGTACTGAAGCATTCCTTTTCGCATTGTCAGCATTTGATAAACCTCATAAAGAGTGGAACTGGTCTTTGGTTTATCCAGAGTTGGCTTCAGAAGATGAGGAGACAGGAAGTAATAGAAAAAGTGGTTTGAAGAAAGCTGAGGAAGAAGATAATACATTACCTCAAATTCAAGAAGTTCGTAAGTTGGTTAACGAAGAAATGTCTAAGTTGACTGGCGGTATCCAAAGATTGAACGAAACAGCTGGACAATTGAACTCTTTGTCTTCTGCTGCTGCAGTATCTGAGGATTATACTAAGAATTTGGCTATGGCTTCTTCTGCTGCTGGTGCTTTCGCTGCATCTCAAAAGAGCTTGAAGGATTCTTCAGATTCTTTGGTTTCTTCTTATCAAAATATCGCTGCTAGCATTGGTTCTGCTTCTCAAGGTTCTAAGAACTTCGCAGATCAAATCGATGGCATCAACAAGAACATTTCAACAATTAATTCAGTATTCGAACTTCAAGTTAAGTCTGTTAACGAGCAAAACGAAGCTATGAAGACTTTGGCTTCTGCTGTTAAGACTATCGAAGCTTCTTTGAATGGTTCAGCTGCTGAGGCTGAGGAGTACAAGAAACAAGTTGCTATCTTGGCTTCTCAATTGAAGAGCTTGAACTCAGTATATGGAAATATGCTTAATGCAATGACCCTTAGAAACTAATTCTTTGGTGAGTTAATTGTTTAGTGTTTAATTAATTTAAAGAATAGTTTACTATGGGTGGTGCAAAAAATTGTCCGGAGACTCCGAGACAGAAGATGATATCCATGATGTACTTGGTGTTGACAGCAATGCTTGCATTGAACGTGTCTGCCCAAATCTTGAATGGATACCAGTTGGTAAATGAATCCATGCAGAAGAGTATTAAGATTAGCGACGGTAAGTTGGCTAACTTGTCTGGAGAATTTGGTTCTCTTTTGCACTCAGATTCTATCAAGGCTAATTTGATGAAACCAAAAGTGGATAGCGTGATTGCACAATCTGATGCATTCTGCGAATACATTGATGGTTTGGAGAAAAAGATCATCACTACTATCATGGGTGACCCTAACGCTACTGAGTTGGAAGAGTCTATGAACGGTGATTTGAACGTTGCTAGTCAAATTGGTTTGGTTGATAAGGTAGATGGCAAAACAAACGGTAAGATTTTGGCTGAGAAAATGGCTGAATACCGCGAGTTTATGGCTACTATCGATACATCTAAAGCAGAGTCTATCAAAAACACTTTCGCTACAGATGAGCTTAAATCAAAAGATGGTGATAAGAGAAACTGGGAGAACGGTGTATTCGAGGATATGCCTGCAATCGCTACTCTTGCCGTTTTGAACAAAATCAAGAATGACGTTAAGATGACAGAGGCTGAAGCTCTTGCTTATTTGATCGGTGCTATGGATGCTGGTGACTTCCGTGTTAACAAGATCCAAGCATTGGCAATTCCAAACTCCAGCTACATTATGCGTGGTAATAAGTACTCTGCTCACATTATCTTGGCTGCAACTGACTCTACTAAAGAGCCTGAGATCATCATTGGTGGTAAACCATTGCCTGCAGGTAAAGATCGTTACGAATTCGTTTGTAACTCTGTAGGTAACCAAAAATATTCTGGTAAGATGGTTCTTACTAAGAAAGATGGTGAGAAGATTGAATATCCATTCACTAGTGAGTATACTGTAGGTGAACCTACTGCTACTGTATCTGCTGACTTGATGAACGTTCTTTACGCTGGATTTGATAACCCTGTCAGCGTTTCTGTTCCAGGTTGTGCTCAATCTGATATCAGCATCAGCGTATCTAACAGTAGAAGCCATTCTAAAACTAGTAAGGGATGGAGCATCAAACCTCAAACGGTTGGTCAACCTTGTATTATCTCTGTAAATGCTGTAGTAGATGGTAAGTCTACATTTATCGCAAAGAAAGAGTTCCGTGTAAAGAAATTGCCAGATCCATTAGCAATGCTTGAAGTTACCAAGGAAAATGGTTCTAAAGATTACTATGATGGTAAGAAGACAATCAACAAGAAACTTTTGCTTACTGCTAAGAAACTTGTTGCAAGACTTCCAGATGCAGACTTGGATGTTAAGTACAGAGTCCTTGATTTCTGCTTGTATTACACAGACTCAATGGGTAATATCATCGTTGAAAAGTCAAATAGTGACCAATTAACCGATCGTCAGCTTGAAGTATTCAAGAAGATGGTAAGAGGTAAGAATGTGTTCGTTACTAACACCAATTGTATCGGTCAAGATAATATAAAACGTATCTTGCCAGTAATGGAGGTTAAGATTCCATAATATTATTGCATGATTTGACTAAAAAGTTTAAAGTTATGAGTAAGTTTTTTAGATTATTGTTTGTTGGATTTGCTGCATTTTCTGTTAATTCAGTTTTTGCGCAAGTAGAGGAAGATGCTTTTTTTGACGACTTAGGGGAAGTGTCAACAGAAGTTGCCGCTAATATGCCAACAAGTGGTCCGAAAGAAGGTCTTGAGCCAATAGAAATGCCAAATCCCCGCGCGGATGATATTTTCTGGCAAAAGGTTGTCTATAGGACTATCGATTTACGTGAGAAAATGAATTTCCCTTTGTATTATCCTGAAGAAGCACAAGACAACAGACAAAGTTTCTTTACTCTGATTTTTAGACTTGTTCAGGATGGTAAGATTAATGTGTATGAATATCTTGATACTCGTGAAATCTTTACTGACGAGCACATCGTTACTTTTAAAGATTTGATCGACAAATTCGATATCATTCATACTATTAAAGCTGATTCTCTTACTAACGACTCTGTTATCGTAGTTGACGAATCTGATGTTCCTAACCGTGATATCGTTAAGTTTTATGTAAAAGAGGTTTGGTATTTCGATAAAATCACCTCTACATTTAACGCTAGAATCATCGCATTCTGCCCTATCATGCTTAAGAATACTGAAGATATGGGTCTTCAAAAATTCCCATTGTTCTGGGTTCCTTTCGAGACTTTAAGACCATTCTTGGCTCAAACTGAAGTCTTGATCACAGACAAAAACAATGGTGCTAGACCTTCTTTTGATGATATCTTCATCAAGAGACGTTTCTCAAGCTACATCTACAAAGAGTCAAATATCCAAAACAGAAACTTGTTGGAGTACAACATCAGTGCAGAGGATATTAGACGTGATCAGCAAAGAGTTAAGACTCTTTTGTCTAACTTCGAAAACGATTTATGGGAGTATTAATTTCTCTATAAATTCTTAAAAAGGAGACCTTCTTGGTCTCCTTTTTTTTTGTCGCTATTTGTCTTTTCTATGAAAAACTGTAACTTTGCAAAAAAAATAAAATTCTGATGGAATACAATTTTGTTGAGATTGAAAAGAATTGGCGTCAATATTGGCAGTCAAATAAGGTTTATCAGGTTAATGTAGATAAGAACAAACCAAAATATTATGTGTTGGACATGTTCCCATACCCATCTGGCGCGGGCTTGCATGTGGGTCACCCATTGGGTTATATCGCTTCTGATATTTTTAGTCGTTACAAACGTTTGTGTGGCTTCAATGTTTTACACCCTATGGGCTATGACTCCTATGGACTCCCTGCAGAACAATATGCCATCCAAACAGGTCAGCATCCTGCTATTACTACAGAAAATAATATAAATCACTATAGAGAACAATTAGATAAAATTGGTTTCTCTTTCGATTGGGACAGAGAAGTCCGTACTTGTGATCCTTCTTTCTACAAGTGGACTCAGTGGGCTTTCATCCAAATGTTCCAGTCTTATTATGATAATGACAAACAAAAAGCATTGCCTATTACAAATCTGATCCAACACTTTGCTAAACAAGGATCAGAAAACCTTAATGTGGCTTGCTCGGAAGAAAAATCGTTCTCTGCTGCAGAATGGAATTCCATGTCGGAAAAAGATCAGCAGAATCTCTTGATGAACTATAGAATCGCATACTTGTCCGATACAAAAGTAAATTTCTGTCCGGAACTGGGTTGCGTATTGGCAAATGATGAAATTAGTGAAGGCCTCTCTGTTCGTGGTGGCTACCCTGTTGAACAACGTGTTATGAGACAGTGGAGCTTGAGAGTGTCTGCTTACGCTCAGCGTCTTTTGGATGGTTTGGAAACCATCGATTGGACAGACTCGTTGAAAGAGACTCAAAGAAACTGGATAGGACGTAGTGAAGGTACTGAACTCCGATTCCAAATCAAAGGCTTGGACGAGACTTTCACCATCTTCACGACACGTGTTGATACTATTTTTGGTGTCACCTTCATGGTGTTGGCTCCAGAATCAGAATATGTTCAGAAAGTAACCACTTCAGCTTGCCAAAAAGAGGTGCAAGATTATTTGGATATGGTGAAGAGAAGAACAGAAAGAGAAAGAATTTCAGATCGTAATGTTTCGGGTGTCTTCACCGGTTCTTATGCTATCAATCCAATTACAGGGAAAGAAATTCCAATTTGGGTGAGTGACTATGTGCTTTCAGGATATGGAACAGGTGCTATCATGGCTGTTCCTGCTCATGATTCACGCGACTATGCATTTGCGAAAAAATTCAACTTGCCAATCATCCCTTTGATCGAAGGTTGTGATGTTAGTGAATCAAGTTTCGATGCAAAAGAGGGTATCTTAACTAATTCAGGCTTCTTGAATGGTTTGTCGGTGAAGGATGCCATAAAGAAAGCGAAGGAATATGTGAAAGAGAATAACTTGGGACGTATTAAGGTTAACTACAGATTGCGCGACGCTATTTTTAGTCGCCAGAGATACTGGGGTGAACCATTCCCAATCTATTATAAGGATGGCATACCATATCCATTGTCAGAAGACAAGTTGCCATTGGAATTGCCTGATGTGAAGGATTTCAAACCGACAGAAAAGGGTGAACCTCCATTAGGACATGCAGAGAACTGGCATACAGAGGAGGGCTATCCATACGAATTGAATACAATGCCAGGTTTTGCGGGATCGTCTGCTTACTATTTACGATACATGGATCCGCATAATAATAACGCATTGGTTGGTAAAGAAGAAAATGCATACTGGCAAAATGTGGATCTCTATTTGGGTGGATCTGAGCATGCTACAGGACACTTGATTTATAGTAGATTCTGGAATAAGTTCTTGTATGATTTAGGTTATGTGGTAAAAGACGAACCATTCCAAAAATTGATTAATCAAGGAATGATTCAGGGACGATCCAACTTTGTTTACCGTGTGAAAGGTACTAACACGTTTGTTTCGTTAGGATTGAAAGATCAATATGATACTACTCCTATTCATGTGGATGTAAATATTGTTAGCAATGATGTTCTTGACACGGAAGCATTTAAGAAATGGAAGCCAGAGTATCAGACAGCAGACTTCATACTAGAAGATGGTAAGTATGTGTGTGGATGGGCTGTAGAGAAGATGTCTAAGAGTATGTTTAATGTGGTTAATCCAGACGACATCGTAGAGCGTTACGGAGCAGACACATTACGTTTGTATGAAATGTTCTTAGGCCCAATTGAACAATCCAAACCATGGGATACGAATGGTATCGATGGAGTACACCGATTCTTGAAAAAGTTCTGGGGACTCTTCTTTGAGGGAGATCAGTTTGCAGTTGTTGATAAAGAGCCATCAAAGGAGGAGTTGAAGTCGCTTCATAAGTTGATAAAGAAGGTAACTTACGATATTGAACATTTTTCATACAACACATCAGTAGCTGCGTTCATGATTTGTGGTGGTGAGTTGGCTTCGTTGAAATGCAGAACTAAGAGCATATTGGAACAAATGGTTATCTTGATTGCACCATTTGCACCACATATAGCAGAAGAGTTATATCATCGTATGGGACATGAAGAGTCCGTATGTGATGCGAAATGGCCATCTTACGACGAGTCGTATTTGAAAGAAGATGAGGTGAAATACCCAATATCCTTCAACGGTAAGGTTCGTTTCTCATTGATGTTGCCTAGCACAATGTCAAAAGAAGAGGTAGAGAAGGTGGCTTTAGCAAACGAGCAGACTGCTAAGTTCTTGGATGGCAAACCGTTAAAGAAGGTTATTGTTGTGCCAGGTAAAATTGTAAACATAGTTTTCTGAAAATCGAAAGAAACTTTTGGTGAAAAAGAAAATTAATTGTAATTTTGCAACGTTTTTGCGTAATCTCTTATGAAACGTAGGTGTTCGTAATATTACGCTAAGTTTTATATAAATTAGGAACAAAGATGGATTTAATTAAAGTTGCAGAGCAAGCATTTGCTTGTGGCAAGGAACTTCCAAAGTTCAAGAGTGGTGACACTGTTACAGTTGCATACAAGATTGTTGAAGGTAACAAGGAAAGAATTCAGCAATTCCGTGGTGATGTAATCCGTATTAGTGGACACGAGGAGAAAAAACGTTTTACAGTACGTAAGATTTCAGGTGGTGTAGGTGTTGAAAGAATTTTCCCTATGAATTCACCATTTATCGAATCAGTTACAGTAAACAAAATTGGTAAGGTTCGCAGAGCTAAATTGTATTATTTGCGTGAGCTTACAGGTAAGAAAGCAAGAATCAGAGAGAAAAAGTTCTGATTACGGCATAAAGAAGAGAGGTTTTTTAACCTCTCTTTCTTTTTTTACTTACGTTTCGCTTAGAGTGAAACGTAATTTTTTTTATATTTGTACGTTGATTTATAAGTGTGTTCACTTTTTTAGTTTATAGTATGATACGTAGATTTTTTTCAGTTTTGAGTTTTGCTTGTGTAGCATTGTTCTCATCAAATGCTCAGGATCCGGTAGTGATGACAATAGCAGGTGAGGATGTGTATAAGTCTGAGTTCGAATATATATATAACAAAAATAATACAGTCTCTACATCAGATAGGAAGTCGTTGGATGAGTACGTCGAATTGTTTGTAAACTATAAGTTGAAGGTGGCGGAGGCAAAACGACAAGGTTATGATACGAGGGAACAATATACGAAGGAGTATGAGCAATACAGACTTCAGTTGTCTGCTCCTTATTTGAAAGACGAAGAGACAGAAAATGAGATAATAGAGGAGGCGTTTGAAAGATATAAAACAAGTATCTTGACTAGTCATATTTTAATAAAGTTTTCTGAGGATTCCACAGAGGCATGGAAAAAGATTAACGATATATACAATAGGCTTAAGCAAGGAGAAGATTTTGCAACTTTAGCTAAACAATATTCTGAATGTCCATCGAAAGAGAATGGAGGATCTTTGGGATATGTGAATGTGTTTGATATGGTGTATGATTTTGAAAATGTTGTTTATTCTACACCGATAGGTACTATTAGCAAACCATTCCGCACGCGTTTTGGATATCATATTGTGAAAACATTCGATAAAATAGAGAATTACAAAGATTGGAGAATCTCTCACATCATGATAAAAAATGATGGGAGTAAAAGTGCGGATAAAGCGGATTCTATTTTTAGTTTAGCAAAGAAAGGAGTTGATTTTGAAAAATTGGTTGCCGATTTCTCAGAAGATGTTCCAACAAAGTCAAAGGGTGGTGATTTAGGATTTGTCTCCAAGGGATATTTCCCACCTCAGATCACATCGCAAGTGAAACTGTTAAAGCATGTGGGAGATATCGGTATGGCAGGTACTGCATTTGGATATCATATTATCAAGGTGACAGAGATTGTTCCGTTTACGAATATTGAAGATTTAAAGCCATACATCAAGAGTAAGTTGGCAAAATCAGATCGTATGGAGATTACCTCTGAGAAGTTTATGAAAAAGTTACAGAGTAAATATGGAGTCTCTGTATTTGAAAATGCGCTTACCATTTTTGAGAAATTGGTGGACGAACCTTCGCGTGAAGGTAGAGAAAATCTTTATCGTCTTATGACAGAACCATTGTATACTTTGTATGGAAATGTATATCCTCAGAGTGCTTTCTATCCATATATGAATCAGAGATTGCCAATATTTGGAAGAGGATTGGACAAGGACAAAAAGGTGATTAACTTCATTGACACGAAGCAAGAAGGTATGAGAGTGGGAGATGAAGTTTATATAGCATTCAATGGATACATCTTGAATGAAATTGTAGAGAAGGAGCTTGAGTATGTAAAGAATACCAATTCAGATTATAGAAACTTATTGAAAGAGTATAGTGATGGATTGTTACTATTTGAGATAAGTTCTGATAAAGTATGGAACGTGGCTTCATCTAGCGGAAAGAAATTAGAGGCGTATTTTGAAGCGCACAAAGATAAATATGTATGGTCGGAGCCTCGATATAAAGGCATAGTCGTTTCTTGTGCGAACAAAGACGTATACGATCGTGTGGAGAAAATTCTAAAGACTAACACGGAGGCTGATGCGGAAGATTTAATCAGAAAAGAGTTCTTGAATAATAAGGTTACTTTGGTGAAGATAGAAAAAGGTGTTTTCCCTAAAGGTGTTAATTTGGCTGTTGATGATAAAATCTATCAAACGGCAACCTATTCAAACTATGCTTATCCATTTGTCTCTACGCGTGGTGCTGTGATATCAGCTCCTCAGACATATATGGATGTGAAAGGTCTTGTGACAGCTGATTATCAGACGTATTTGGAAGAAGAATGGGTGAAACAACTTCGTAAAAAATATGATGTGATTATTAATAAGGAGGTTCTTAAGACGATTAAATAATGATGTTGAAACAAGTTACATGTAGTTTGTTCTTGATACTTCTTGTTGCTTCCTGTTCGATGGACTCTTCTTTTCTGAAAAGGAGATCAAATGAGGTGATAGCAGAAGTTGGAAATGAAAAACTTTTACGAGATGATTTAACAAGAAACGTAAACTTTAAGAACTTGAGTGAGTCGGACAGTCTATTGGTTGCGGATTCATACATAAAAAATTGGGTGTCGGATCGTTTGATGTACAATAAGGCGAAGTCTTCTATAGAGAACATCAAAGAGGTAGACTCGTTAGTTGATGTGTATAAACGTTCTCTTATTATATACGAATATGAATCTCAATTAGTGAATGAGCATCTCTCAGACCAAATGTCGGATGCTCAGTTGAGAATTTACTACAAGGAGAATTCCTCTTTATTTACATTGACAGAACCTTTGGTGCGAGGTATGCTTCTTGTGGCATATTCAGACGTTCCAGATCTGCAGGTTTTGGAGTCCTTGATGACAAATCCAACGGAAAATAATCTAGACCTAATCTCATCTGTAAGTGTGAAGAATGCAGCTAAGTTTGAATACTTTGTGGATAATTGGATGCCTCTGTCTGAAGTGCAGAAAAATTCTCCCGTGTCATTGAGGGATAAGGAATTGAGAGCAGGTCACATGGTGTCTGTCTCAGATTCTGTACACACTGTTTTTTTATATGTCCAAGAATCTAAGGAAGCAGGCGATTTACAGCCTTTTGAATATACAAAATCACGTATACGTTCTATTTTGACAGAGCAAAGTAAAAACGAATACTTGCGCAACTATCGAAAGGGATTGTATGAGATAGGAATACAAAAAGGTGACGCTAAACGGTATAAATAATAATTGATCATGAAAAAAATATATATAAGTTCCATCCTCCTTTCTTTGTTTTTGGGCGCTTCATACGCTCAAAATAATATTGTGGATGAGGTTGCATGGATTGTTGGTGATGAAGCCATTTTAAAATCAGATGTGGAGGAATACCGACAAAGATTGAGATATGAAGGAACAGAATTGGAGGGGGATCCGTATTGTGTGATTCCCGAGCAGTTGGCTCTGCAGAAATTGTATTTGGATCAGGCTAAGATAGATAGTGTTTATGCAGATGAGAAGTCGGTTCAAACACAGGTTGAAATGCGTATTAGTTACATGATTGGTCAAATCGGTTCAAAAGAGAAATTGGAAGAATATTTTGGGCAGAAAGTCTCTGATCTTCGGGAAGATTTGACAGAAATGATTTCAAACCAACAGATAATTCAACAGATGCAGAAGAAAATCGTTGGTAATGTGAAGATTACCCCTGCTGAAGTTGAAAAATTCTATAAATCCATTCCTTCTGATAGTATTCCTACCATTCCAACACAAGTAGAAGTTCAAATTTTAACAGTGGAACCTGTTGTTAGTGCAGAAGCGAAGGATGCAGTAAAGGAAAAGTTGAGAGATCTGCAAACGAGAATAGAATCGGGTGAATCGGAGTTCTCTACAATGGCTATTCTCTATTCAGAGGATACCGAGTCTGCAAAACAGGGAGGTGAGTTAGGTTATATGGGTAAGGCTCAGTTGGTCCCAGAGTTCGCAAATGTGGCATTCTCCCTTTCAGACCCTAAGCGTGTTTCTAAAATTGTAGAATCTGAATTTGGATTCCATATCATTCAATTGATAGATAAGCAGGGGGATAAGGTTAATTGTCGCCATATCTTGATGAAACCGAAAGTATCACTTGTAGAAAAAAATGCAGCTAAAAGTAGAATCGATAGTATCGCTTTGGCTCTCAATAATAAGGAATTGACATTTGAACAGGCTGTTCCTTTGTATTCAGTAGATAAAAACACCAAAAATAGTTTCGGATTACTGACCAATCATAAGAATGGTTCGTCTAAGTTTGAAATGCAAGACTTGCCTCCAGAAGTGGCTCGTGCTGTATATGATCTGAAAGAGGGTGAGACGTCAAAAGTCTTTTCTATGATTGATTCAAAAGGAAGAGAAGTATATGCTATTGCAAAAGTTAAATCATTAACGAAGTCACATAAAGCATCTGTGGAATCTGATTACATGTTGATAAAAGCAGCTTATCAGGAGAAAAAGAATCAGGAAGTTATACAGGAGTGGATTCGTAAAAAGCAAAAAGAGATTTATGTGAAGATTGATGAGAAGTGGCGTAGCTGCTCTTTCCAATATCCTGGTTGGATTAAGTAATAGAAAGTGTATGAAGCGACATTTCTTTACGTTATATTTCATTCTTCTTTTTTCTTCTCTTGCATTCTCGCAAAAGAAGACGAATGTGATATTGGAAGGATGTGAGGAGTTGGCGTTCGATAAGCAGTCTGGCAGAGATTGCCAAGTATTGCGAGGAAATGTGCGTTTCCGCCATGAAGATGTCTTAATGTTTTGTGATAGCGCCTATTTTTACGATGGTACGAATTCTTTTGATGCCTTCGGACATGTTAGGGTGATTCAAAATGAGGAGACGTCCATGTATTCTGATAGTATGTTCTACGATGGAAATACTACGTTGATGAGAGCACGTGGCGCTGTGGAATTAAGGGCAGGGAAATCTTCCTTGAAGACTCATTTCCTAGATTTTTTCCGAAACCAGAATTATGGTTATTACTATGCCGGTGGAGAGGTTTATGATACGGATTATCATATAACTTCCAAACAAGGATATTATTATACGGAAAGCAAGTCCTATTTGTTCAAGGATTCTGTCACTTTGGTTCACCCGAACTACATCATTAATGGGGATTCGTTGCGATACAATCAAAACAGTAGTTTGGCAACTTTGTTAGGCCCTTCTGTGATTTATGGTAATTCATATAAGGTTCATACGACGAAGGGGTGGACCTACACGAATTCCAGCATAGGAAGATTGTACAACTATTCTGTTATAGATTATAAAGATGGAAGACGTATGACTGCTGATTCCATGTTTTTTGATGCTAATTTAGGGAAAGTCAAGGCATATCATGATGCAGAGGTTCATGATTCAACGCAAAAGGTGATTATTCGTGCGCAGTATATGGAATGTGATAGTACGAAGCCTGCGTATGTGTTGGCTCATGGCAATCCTTATATGATTGATTATTCTGATGCGGATAGTTTCTTTATGCGAGCAGATACATTCCGTTATTGTGAGATAGATTCTACTCATGACGAGATAAGAGCATATAATGCGGTTCGGTTCTATCGGAATGATATGCAAGGGAAATGCGATTCGTTGGTCTATTATGTTCAAGACTCTATGGCAGTTATGTATTCTGAACCTGTGATATGGTCCGAAAGGAATCAGATGACGGGTGCAAAAAGAATAGATATTTACATGAAAAATAAATCGCCTGAGAAAATAGTTATACCTGAGAAAGCGTTTATTATATCAGATGAAGGTGATGAACAGTACAATCAGTTGTCGGGTAAAAAGGCGAATGCTTATATCGTTAATAATAAGTTAAGTCGTGTCGATCTGATTGGGGAGGCTACTTCGCTGTATTATTCGAAAGATGATCGAGACTTGTTGATTGGTGTGAATAAAGCGAGGGGAACAGAAATGTCAATCTATTTGACGAAAAAGAATAAGTTGGATAAGATTATTATGACTCCTGATTCTGAGGGGGTTATGTATCCACCAGATAGGGTTCCAGAAGAGGAAAGATTATTAAAGAATTTCTCATGGAGAGAATCTGAACGTCCAAGATCCAAAGAGGATATAATAAAATAATGAAATACAATAGGTTATGCGTAGATTTTTCATAGGGTTTGTTATGATGATTGTTGGAGGACTGCTGACACAGGTGGTTGGACGTCCTTTCAAGATTCAGGGTAACGTATATGATGAGACGCATAAACCTATGCAGTATGTGCATGTGTTGGTGAAGACGACAGGTCAGGGTACCGTGACGAATGAGAAGGGTGAATTTTCATATGAATGTGAGGTGAGTGGAGATACGGTGAATGTGCTATTTTCGTATGTGGAGTTTGAAGAGAAGCAGATGAGATTTACGCCTAATAGTAAGACGACGGGACTTGTCGTGGTTATGAAAGAAAAGAATATAGAGTTGAGCACATTCGAACTGAACGCAATTAGGAAACAAACTAGCACGTCAGATTCAATCGATATTTCAAAGGTGAAAATTATGCCAAGTGCCTCAGGTGGAGGAATCGAAACGTTGATTTCTATGCAAGCGGGTGTCTCCATGAAAAACGAATTGAGTTCGCAATATTCTGTTAGAGGTGGAAATTACGATGAGAATAGTGTCTATGTCAATTCCATAGAGGTCTATCGTCCGATGTTAATTCGTTCTGCAGAACAGGAGGGTTTGTCATTCGTGAACCCAGATATGGTTAAGTCGGTCTCTTTTTCTTCGGGAGGATTTAGTGTGGAATACGGTGATAAAATGTCATCGGTATTGGATATTCAATATAAACAACCTACACATTTCGAAGGTTCTGCATCCATAAGTTTGTTGGGTGCAACAGCCTATGTGGGACATTCCACATCCAAATTTTCACAAATGCATGGATTTCGATATAAAACATCTTCCTATATGTTAGGTGCGTTGAAAGATGCGTATGCCACATACGATCCGAATTATATCGATTATCAAACCTATCTGACATGTGATTTTTCAAAAAAGTGGAAACTGTCATTTTTGGGAAATTTGTCGAGAAATGAGTACTTGTATAGACCCGATTCCAGTTCCACCTGTTTCGGAACATCAGATACACCGAAGGAGTTGAAAACTTATTTTGATGGTCAGGAAGATGATTTGTTCTTAACATGCTTCGGCGCTCTGACATTGTCATACGAGCCTTCTATGAAAACGAAATTTGAGTTGAGCTCTTCTTCGTATATAGCATCAGAAAAAATAGGTTATGACATCACTGGTGATTATCTTATAGGAGATGTTACATTTTCAGATAATGTAAGGAAGATAGCCAATGTTGAAGGAGTTGGAGGTTATCATGAGCATGCACGGAATCAGTTGGGAATGAAGGTGACGAATATTTCGTTTGCGAGCACTCATAAACTGCCGTTTAATCAGTTGAAGTGGAGAATGACTTATCAGAGGGAGCGAATCGATGATGTCGTTTCCGAGTGGAATCTGATTGATTCTGCTGGATATTCGCTACCTACCAATAACACCCGTATCGTCATGGAAGAGAACTTATCTTCGGATGTGGATTTGGAGAGCAATAGATTGATGGGTTATATTCAAGACACGTACGTTCGAAATTATTTGAAAGGTAAGTTGACATTGGTTGGTGGCGTACGTCTGTCTTATTGGGATTTTAATAAGGAACTGTTGGTAAGTCCACGCTTTTCACTTGCATGGTTCCCTGAGAAGTATCCTAATTGGGGTATTCGAGTGGCAACGGGAATCTATTATCAATCATTGATGTACAAGGAGTTTAGGGAGATAGTGAAGGATGAGTATGATAATAGTACAGTGACGTTGAATGACAAGGTGAAATCACCAAGGTCGTTCCAGTTGCTTTTGGCTTCTGATTATTATTTTAAGATAAAACAACGTCCGTTCAAGTTCTCCACAGAGTTATATGGAAAGTATATAGACCGAATCATTCCATATTCGGTTGACAATTCCCAAGTTGTGTATAAGGGACGAAATTGTGCAGATGGTTTTGCGGTAGGTGCTGATTTTAAATTGTTTGGAGAGATTGTTCCGGGAACAGACTCTTGGATTTCTCTCTCGTTGATGAAAACAAAGGAAAATATATATGGGGATGATGTCTCTTATATAGATAGACCGATGGATCAGGTATATAATATCTCCTTTTTTTATCAGGATTATTTCCCGGGGTACGACAAACTTAAGTTTAATCTGAAGTTTATTTGGGCTGATGGATTTCCATTTGGTCCTCCTGATAGTGATAAATATAAGTCTGTCTTTAGGATGAATGATTATCGAAGAGTTGATATTGGTGCCGTATTCCAGTTAAGACATGGCGTAGATAAGGTAATGGATAGAAAGTTTTTTTCGTGGATGAAAACTTTATCATTAAATTTGGATGTGTTTAATTTGTTGGGTATATACAATGTCAGTTCATATAATTATGTGAAGGTTGTTTCTGGTGTACAATATGCAGTGCCGAACCATCTGACAGGCCGACGTGTTAATTTTAAAATACAAGTTGATTTTTAACGAACGAAATTATTTATAATCTTTAGTTATGGAAGGAAACGATTCTAGAAAGTATTTGTTGTCGTTGGTGTCATTAACCACGTTGTTTTTTATGTGGGGATTCATCACTTGTCTAAATGACATTCTGATTCCTTATTTGAAAGATGTATTTGCATTGAATTATAAAGAATCCAATTTGGTAGTGATGGCCTTTTTTGTGGCCTATTTTGTTATCTCCTTTTTGTACTTCCTTGTATCCGCATTATTCAAAGATCCGATATTGAAGATAGGATATAAAAACACCATCGTACTGGGTTTGATGATATCAGCCATTGCTTGCTTCCTGTTTTTTATAGAAGCTAGTTCTGATACACCCACCTTCTCTTTCTTCTTGTTTTCATTATTCCTATTGGGTGCTGGTTTCACGTTCTTGCAGATTGCGGCTAATCCATTGGTTGCCGTGTTAGGTACTCCGGAAACATCTTCCAGCCGATTGAATCTTTCACAGGCGTTTAACTCTTTGGGAACAACATTAGCTCCAATAATTGGAGGTTATGTCATTTTTAAATTGATGGCAGGTGATTCCGTTGAAGAGGTAGCAAAAGACCCTTCTGCGGTTCAAATACCTTATCTGTTTTTGTCTAGTGTATTATTGATTTTGGCAGGTGTCATCTTCTTTACGAATATTCCGAATGTGATGCCTGAGTCAAATAACAAAGAGGTGAGTCGTATAGGTGCACTGAAATACCCACATTTGGTATTTGGTATGCTGGCTATCTTCTTTTATGTAGGAGCAGAAGTGGCAATAGGTAGTAATCTTGTGAATTATATGCGAGGCTCGTTGTCCATTCAAAGTCATATGGCAAGTGCTCTTCTCTCATTTTATTGGGGTGGTGCTATGATAGGACGTTTTGTCGGCTCTATCTCCATGAGTCAAATGAATTTTTCGAAAAAATGCCTGCTGATGGCTGTTACGGCGATAGGTTCACTGTTGTTGATATTCTTTGCTTTTTCAAAGTCGATGCACTTTGACATGGCGCAGATGAAAGAATTTTTTGTTAGTGGAAATGTGCACTATTTCTTCTTTTCCGTGATTTTGAATTACGTGTTGTTCCTGGCTGCTAAATCGGCACCATCGAGGACGTTAGGTATTTTTGCATTCGCCAATATTGTATTGTTAATTGTGATGCTGTTGACTGATGGTAGTATATCTTTGTGGGCTGTTCTTTCTATTGGTTTGTTCAACTCGATTATGTTTTCAAATGTATTTACGTTGGCAATTAGTAAATTAGGGAAGTACACGTCGCAAGGTTCCTCCTTGTTGGTTATGATGATATTGGGTGGTGCTATTATGCCAATATTACAGGGTATGTTAGCTGATGCATATTCAATCCATATGTCGTTTGTTCTGCCAATTCTATGCTACGTCTATTTGGTGTGGTACGGATTTTATGGATATAAAGTAAGAGAAGTAAAATAATTAAAAATATTCTGATATATGAAAAGTGATTTGAAACCCAATGTAGTTGGTATCGATATTGGTGGTACCAATACTGTTTTTGGTATTGTTGACCAAAAAGGTAATGTGTTAGCTTCTAATTCCATCAAAACTCAGGCATACAAGGAATTGGATGATTATATGAATGCATTGTGTGATGGTATCGCGCAATTGGTGAAGAACAATTGTGGCATGGATAAGATTCAAGGTATAGGTGTTGGCGCTCCTAACGCTAATTTCTATTCTGGCAATATTGAATATGCTGCAAATTTGCCATGGAAAGGTATCGTTCCTTTTGCTAAAATGATGTCAGAGAAATTGGGCGTTCCTGTTGCTCTTACTAACGATGCGAATGCGGCAGCTATTGGCGAAATGACTTATGGTGCAGCTCGTGGAGTTAAGGATTTTATCATGATTACATTAGGTACAGGTGTTGGTAGCGGTGTGGTTGCCAATGGTCAGTTGATTTATGGTCATGATGGATTTGCAGGTGAGTTAGGTCACGTAATTGTTCGTCGTGAAAACGGTCGTCCATGTGGTTGTGGAAACAAAGGTTGTTTGGAAACCTATACATCTGCTACAGGTGTGGTTCGTACGGCTCGTGAATTCTTGGAGAAACGTGCAAATGAGGATTCTTTGCTTCGTAAGATCCCTGCAGATCAAATCACTTCTAAGGATGTGTTCGATGCTGCTAAGGCTGGCGATCAGATTGCAAAGGACATCTTTGCTTTCACTGGTCAAATCTTGGGTGAGGCATTGGCAGACTTTATTAAGTTCAGTAGTCCGAAAATCATCGTTCTTTTCGGTGGCTTGGCTAAATCAGGAGATTTGTTGATGGTTCCATTAAAAAAGGCAATGGAAGACAATCTAATGCCAATCTTCAGAAATAAGGTAAATGTAGTATTCTCAGAAATGAAAGATGCTGATGCTGCAGTATTAGGAGCTTCAGCTTTGGGTTGGGATGCAAAATAAGATAAGTGTCCGTTAGGGCATGATAACATAGAAACGACCTACAGGTGCAGATTTGCAGTTGTGGGTCGTTTTCTTCTTTTGTTTCACAAAAACATTTTATCTATGTTTGCCTGTCATAAAAACAATATTTTTTTTATAGTTTTACGATGTTGTTTAATCCATATTCTATGAGTGTTCGTTCCATCAAAATATATGTTGTACTAATCTTCTGTATGTTACCCATACTATGTATGGCAGAAGAAAGTGTTTCCAATCTTATTCAAATAGAACAAGATTCATTGGTTTATGAACTCAACCCTAAGACTCGTACGGCAAAATTAGTGAATGGAAGGAATAGTAAAGAGAAAGTGATAATTCCCAATACGATAAAGAGAAAGGCGAAAAGATATAAAGTGACAGAAATTGAAGATAGAGCTTTTGAGGGTAATCGGAAATTGAAGTCAATCACAATTGGGGACGAGGTGATTCGCATAGGGGAACGGGCGTTTTATGATTGTGGAAATCTAGACTCCATTCAGTTTACAGATAAAACTAAACTTGATACCATTTGTAAAAAGGCATTGGATGAATGTTATCATTTGAAATATATGTCATTGCCCAAAGATTTCTATTCTATAGCATACAATGATATGGATATTATGCAAAGATTTTGGAAAATCAACCATAACAATCTAACGCTTTGGAAATATCCCCATTGGGTGTTAGAAAACGGTGCCATAGAACATGAAGATTTTGGTGATAATCTAATAATGGATTTGGATGTTTACTACATAACAGGGGAACAGAACATTAACATCTATATGTATCTAAACAAGGATGTTCCAACGTCTGAAACAGATATCATTTCTGATTCATTACACATTCGAGTTATGGGAGATGGTGGTAGTAGAGGGGGGAATATGGGTTGGATTGTTGGCCAATTAAATGACTCCACGGAATTGATCCAATTAAAACATACATTTCCGTACAGACATTTGGACGTTTGGTGGGTTGGTTGTGACCTGGAATTTGTTGCGGTAAGCCCACATAAAATTCAAATTATCACAGAACTTGGATATTACTCGGAATATTGCGAGGAGGAAGATGAAGATACGGAAGAGGAGTATTGTTTTAAGAAAGAGATTTCCTGTTCGATTAGTAATCGGAAAACCAATGGGTTTTATGAAATTGACATGGATATAAAAACAATAGACGATGACGAACGTGAAGAGCATAGGACATCCACAATCTATTATGATGGAGAAAAATTTGTGGAACGTGAGAATAAGACGAGTGAATAGTTATTTCATGCATTGTCAAATGTATGTCCGTTAAACAAAGGTGTCCACCCCTGTTTAACGGACATTATGTTACGGACTATTGTCATATTATCTTCAATCTCCTTGCTTGTCAGCCATTTGCCATTGAGCTAGTCTGATCTCATTGTACGAATATTCTTCCTTTAAATCGTTATACATTGCGGAGAGCTCCTTTAAATCAGGATGTGTCTGGATGTACTCTTTTAAAACATCCAACCTTTCTTGTGTTGTGATGGTCTCTATTGGTAGCTGCTCTCTTTGGATCAGTTTGAAAACATGATTCTCTATAGTGGAATTGACTAAACCGCGTTGTTTTGCAATTTGCTCGATTGATAACCCTTCGTTTAATAATTGAAGGGTGACTTCGAAGGTGCTTACCTTACCTTTCTCTGTGCCTATTTTAGATCTCTCCCTTTTTTGTGGTTGAATGGAAGTGAAGTCTGTTTTCTCATAATCATATTGGATGATACATGCATCAACGATTTGCAGAATATCCCTGCCATATTTTTCTGCAGTTTTTTCGCCTATACCAGAGATGAGTAGTAATTCTTTGTCATTGTTAGGTAGAAGATTACTGATGTTTATCAGTGCACTTTGTGATAAAACAGTATATGCGGGCATTTTTAGCTCGTCGGCTTTCTCCTTTCTCCATTGACGAAGTTGATTGAACAACTCTATGTGTTGAATGTCATTAGATGCAGACTGTGCCTTTTTCTTCTCAGTCCTCTTCCTTGTATTATACAGACTGTCTATTTCAGCATTATTTTTAGCTTTGAAGTATGCATGGATGTTGAATCCATTCTCGCAGGTTGCCAATGCGGAGAGTTTCACTGTCACATCTGATTTCGTTTGACTGAGTCTGTCTGCCAACTTTTTGGAAGTCTCTTTGTTGTCACTTTCCACGCCAAAACAGCTTTCAAGTATAGGAAGAACGAGTTGCTCGCATTTCTCAGAAAAGTAGGACCCGGCTTTGCGAACGCGCTCGTTAAGGGCGGACTGTTCTCCTGCAATTAATGTTTTTAACTGCGTTTGAAACTTGTTTGCAATAGAAATGACTTCTCGATTAAAGTTTCCTTTGAAAAGATCTATCTCTTCGATAAGTTTCGGATAATCTTTTGATAGATATTCAATCAAGATCCTTTGAAAGAGAGAGATGTCGTTGGCAATATCACTGAAAGAAAATAGTTCGTTGAGTATTTCTAATTGATAATCCTTTTTTAATAGAGACAACTGATTGTCGTCGGGTATCAATTTCTCTGTCAGTGTGTTAAATGATTCGACACGGATGTCGTGCTTAATTGAATTAAGCGAAAGAGGAGAACTAAGTACCATACCCTCGAGTGTCTTGCAACGACTGAGTGCCACATAGACCTGTCCGTGCGAGAAGGAATCCTTTGCATCGATGATTGCTTTTTCGAAGGTGAGTCCTTGACTCTTGTGGATGGTGATCGCCCAGGCTGTTTTGAGGGGGAATTGAGAGAAGGTGCCATCTAATTCAGTTGTGATTTCATTGTTTTCCTGATTGATGGTGTAACGAACATTTTCCCAAACCTCTCGACTAACAGTAATCTCTTCCGTCTTATCGGTGATGATGATAGAGTCGTCGCTCAATGATCTTACCCATCCGATTTTTCCGTTGTAGAATTTTTTTTCAGGAGAAGAGTCGTTTTTTATGAACATTACTTGCGCTCCTTCTTTCAGATGAAGTTCAAAGTCGGTAGGGTAGTTGTTTTCTGGAAACGAACCAGATATCATTGCCGTATAAGTTTTCTCTTTGCCATGAAGTGCAGTGAGACGCTGACTGTTAATTCTCTGTGCGGAGAAATTGTGTGTGGTCAGCTGAATGTACCCCTCATCATCTTTGGGTTGAAAATTGGGACGAAAATGAGAGTTGAGTTCGTCGATGATTTGTTGATTGGCGGTGTTCTCTCGAATGTGGTTGAGTAGTTGTATGAAGTGTTGGTCTTCTTGGCGGAAGATGGTTTTAAGTTCCACACAAGCATACTCTGTTTTTTTCAGAGCGGTGCTACTGAAAAAGTAGGGGTTTTCGTAGGTGGATGAGAGAATCGCCCATTCATCATCTTTTACGACAGGTGTCAGCTGTTGAGTGTCACCGATCATTAGAAGTTGCACGCCGCCAAAAGGTTTTGTGTTTCTTCTGATCCTTTGGAGTACATCGTTGATCGCATCAAGGAGGTCGGCTCTCACCATACTGATTTCATCAATAACAAGCAGATCGAGTGTTCGGATGATTCCGATTTTCTCTTTTCTGATTTTTTGAAGTTCCAAAGCTTTTTGTCCAGGCAGGTATGGACCAAAGTTAATTTGAAAAAAAGAATGAATAGTCATTCCACCTGCGTTGATGGCAGCAACACCGGTAGGGGCGACGACCACCATCCTTTTGGATGAGGTCTCCCGTATGTGTTTTAAAAAAGTTGTTTTACCGGTACCTGCCTTTCCTGTAAGAAACAGGTGGCGATTAGTTTCTGAGATGATAGTCTCAGCCAATTCAAATTCTGGTGTTTTTTGTATCATGTTAAAGTTATTAATAGTTAGAAATTCAATTCTATCCTTTGGTAAATTGTACAGCTACCCAATTGTTGTCCATTTCGTATGATTTTTTTATCAATCCATATTTATTGCATTCTTCTTCAATCAAACAGATATCAGACTCATAAAATCCACTTAAGATTAGAGTGCCAGGCGTATTCAGTACTTTGGCATATTTGTGGATGTCGTTAAGTAGAATGTTTCGGTTGATGTTAGCTAAAATCACATCATAAGAGTTGGTGTTTAGTAATTCCGCCCCACCGCATTGCACGTTGATTTGAGGTTCGTTGTTGAGGCGGATGTTCTCAACAGCGTTGTTGTAGGCCCATTCATCGATGTCGATGGCAGTGATTGGGGATGCCCCTCTTTTGGCAGCGAGGATAGCCAGAATGGCGGTGCCACATCCCATGTCGAGAAGCGATTTCCCCGTTAAGTTTGTGCTTAGAATGGCACGAACCATTAGAGAAGTGGTGGAGTGGTGACCAGTTCCGAATGCCATTTTAGGGTCGATTAGCAAGTCGTATTTCGCTTTAGGGTAGTCTTTGTGGAAAGTACTGTGGATTACACATTCATTTCCAATGATGATAGGTTGGAAGAAATTTTTCTCCCATTCTTCGTTCCAGTCTTTATCTTCCGCCTCTTCGATGCGAAAGGATATACCTTTATCGTATTCAAAATGGTCGATTAGGTTTTGTAATTCGGAAGGGTTGAAAGACTCTTTTTGAATGTAACCGATAAGTTCGTCAGCGTCGTCGACAAAACTTTCGAACCCGATTTCCGCCATTTGTGCGGTCAAAATATCCTTAACAAAAGCTTCTTTAGAGGGAATATTCAGGTGAACTTCTAAAAATTTCATATTAATTTTGTTTGATTCGTCGATAAAAAACGAAGATTCGTATATTTTTTTTAGGACAATGTAGCACAAGTGCTATCTTTACCGCAAAGTTAAAAAAGATAATTAAGAAAATGTTTTTTTTCTTATCTTTGTATGCTTTCTATTGAAAAATAATTTGTTCATCATAAAAATAGGAGGACTGCTTATGAAAATGGTAAATAAACTTCGATTCTTTTTGATCCCAATCATTGGATTGGTATCGATAAGTTCCAGTTTCGCTTATGATGACATCTATGAATCTGCGAAAAAGGGAGGGCAAGAATATGCTCAGAAGACAAAACAACATTCTCAGGGAAAAGCAGATGCGAACGCACAAAAGGAGATAGACAAACAGAGAAATATGATTATCATAAAATCTCCAAATGTTGAACGTTACGATTTGGTTTCGAATGAGTTTATCGCAGTCATTGATACAACACTCAAGAAAGACGATGCGTATGTATTGGATACAATTCGTATCATGGATGAGTTTGGCGATCTGGAGAAAACTTTGATGTTGAAAACCAAGGGAAAACAAAATGTGTACTTTGACAATGGTGCCATTGTCATTGAAGACTCAGCTTCTGTTGCATCAGGAAATTTTGTTACAGACACGTTGGTTTCTGTGGATAATGGTGATTATGAATACACCAAGAGGTTGAATAAGTATCATGGTACAGACTACAATGTTGTATCAGTGGATGATAATAATGCCGCAGAAACAAGTGTAGAATCGTCAAACACGACGGTTTATGTAGGCCTTGGTTATCCTTATCACCGCTACTATGGATGGTGGAGTTATCCTTACTATACAGGATATTACGATCCATACTGGGGTTACTATGATCCATATTGGGGATATTATGGCTACTATGGATATTATAGTCCATATCGCTACTCATATTATTATCACCCATATCATCATTATTATTGGCATGCTCCTATTTATCATCATGGTCATGGCGGTAGATATAGCGCATCCAACGGATCTTATGGAAAGGGTAGAACAGACGGTACTCGCGTTTCTCGTGGTAGCTCATCTCCTACAAGAAGCGTTGCCGGTACAAGAACTATCGATAGATCATCAACTCGTAGTGCAACAACAGGCAGAACAACTACGTTGTCAAGAGCACAAGGATCTTCTTCTAGACCATCTGCATCGACTTCGTCCACTACGTTGAGAAGATCGGCTTCTCCTAGTTCGTCTTCTTCTGCAAGAACTTCTTCTGGAAATTCTCGCTCATACAATACTGGTTCTTCAGTAAGAGGTAATTCTTCTGGATCATCATCTTCTTATAGCGGAAGATCATCTTATTCAGCACCTCGTTCTTCAGGTTCTAGTACGAGAAGTTCTGGTTCATCCTCTTCAAGATCTTCTTCTTCTTACGGATCTTATAGTGGATCATCTAGAAGTAGTGGTTCATCTTCTAGCGGAAGTTACTCTTCTGGTTCTTCTCGCTCTGGAGGATATAGTTCAGGATCATCAAATAGCGGATCACGTTCATCCGGTGGTGGCTCATCTTCATCAAGAGGTGGAAGTCACTCAGGAGGAGGTCGCCGCTAATGTGAAATACAAAAGGAGACTTTGAAAAAGGTCTCCTTTTCAAGGAGATAGTTAACGGGTTATTACCTATAATATAAATAGAAATCGTATATAGTATGAAAAAGTATATAATGACATTAGGAGCCATGGCTTTTGCTGCTGCCAGCTTCTCACAGAGTGCATATGATGCATTAAACTATAATCAGTTAGACCCTGTAATGGGTACTGCAAGATACTCTGCTATGGCAGGTGCTTTCGGTGCATTGGGCGGAAACCCTTCAGTGACGAAAGATAACCCTGCTGGTATAGGTGTCTATAAACGTTGTGATTTGACCTTCTCTCCGAACGTATATGTGGACAATACAAAAGATGCTCATGCATGTTTGAATAACTTCGCATTTGTCATCAATTTTAGAGAACACGAGGCTGAGAGTGGTTATATAACTTCCTCATTGGGAATTTCCTATAATCGTTTGAGAAATTTCAATCGTTACTCTTCTACTAAGAGCTATGATTACTCTGGACTCTCTTTGACCGACTATATGTGCAAAGAGGCGGCTCCTGATTATATCTTTAATGAAGCAAATGAGATGGGACTAATTAGCGATGAAGGTTCTTCTGAGTTCTATTCTCGTTTTGATAGAAGAGATAACTTTGACAAACAAACTAGATACACTGAAAGTGGTCATGTCGGACAATGGGATATCTCTTATGGTATGAACATCAGTAATCGCGTCTATTTAGGTGCAGCTTTGGGTATTTCTGTTTTGGATTACAAACAAAAAGCTTTGTATGACGAGTCTTCTGTTAATTCTCAGATAGGTAGTTACTATTTGGATAATTACTATGATGTTGATGGTGTCGGAGTTAATTTTAAATTAGGTGCAATCGTTAAACCGGTAGATTTCATGCGTATTGGTCTCGCAATTCATACAAGAACATTGTATGATATATTTGAAACTTATTCTGTTGACTTCGATTACAACGATCAATATTCTGATCAACCAGAAGTTGATCATGGTGAATGCTCTTATAAACTAAAAACCCCGTTCAAAATGCAAGGTAGCTTGGGCTTCGTAATTGCAAACAAAGCTTTAATCGGTCTTGAGTATAATCTCGATAACTATTCAGCGATGAGAATGTCAGACTATGACGGAGATTTGGTTGCACAAAACGACCAAATGAAAGAGGAATTCAATGCAGTTCACACATTTAAGTTGGGTGCTGAGTATAAGGTTATCGATGAATTCTCATTACGTGCTGGTTTCGCATTCATGACAAGCCCTATTGATTATGACAAAAATTTGGGTGAAGAACTTTATTTGTTCAGACCATTATCTTTGCCACAACAAACTCACTACATAACAGGTGGTGCTGGTTATGAGGGTGACAAGTTCTATTGTGATTTGGCATATGTGTTCAGAAATCAAAAGGCTAATTTCTATGGCATGTTGCCGCAAGATGAGACTGCTAGCAGCTTGAATCTGAAGAATCATAACATCATTGCCACTATTGGTTGGAGATTCTAATTGTTTAACTATAAAATCAGAGAGTAGTAACATGCTCTCATACTAAAATGAAAAAGTATTTAGCAGAAATGTTTGGTACCATGGTGTTGGTACTTATGGGCTGTGGTACTGCAGTCAGCCTTAGTTGCGGTACAGATACTGCAAGTGTAGTGGGTACGGCTTTTGCTTTCGGCTTGGCTGTCGTTGCAATGGCTTATACTATCGGTGGCATCAGCGGTTGCCATATTAACCCTGCAATCACTTTGGGTTGTCTTTTGACAAAACGTATCAGTGCGAAAGATGCTGGAATGTATATGCTCTTCCAAGTTATTGGTGCATTTGTCGGTTCTGCTCTTCTTTTCTTGTTGACAAAGAATACAGAATTGGCAGGAACTGGTGCTAATGATCTACAATCAGGGGTTTCTCCTATCGGCGGATTCTTGGCAGAGATCATATTTACATGTGTCTTTGTGTTTACTGTATTAGGTACGACAGACTCTAAAAAAGGTGCTGGAAACTTTGCTGGATTGGCTATCGGTCTTTGCTTGGTTTTGGTTCATTTGGCTTGCATTCGTTACACTGGTACATCAGTAAACCCAGCTCGTTCTATCGCTCCTGCTATTTTCCAAGGAGGTTCTGCATTGTCTAATATTTGGATCTTTATTTTGGGTCCATTCATTGGTGCAGCTATTGCAGCTTTCGCTTGGAAAGCCATTGCAGATGATAAATGATAAAACAAACTCCTTTATATATGGAAAAGGTGACTGGATTTTCTAGTCACCTTTTTCTTTTTCTCATTTGATGTGTTTGCTATGGAATACACTCTAATACGATTTCAAATTAGTTCAAAACATAATGAAATCATCTGAATTTATAATCTGCTTTAGGGAGACAATTTAGTTCGTGGAATCTTTGGATTTATTCTATATCGTCTCTATCGTAATTAGTTTGTAGTTCATTAGAATTCTCTGAACGAGAGGTCGTAGTTATTCCTTTTTCCCCTCTTAGACGTACAAGTAGATTCTGTATAGGATTTAACAGAACAATATCTGCTAAATAACTCAAAATTATACTGCAGATGAATGCCAGTAAGACGTTGATGAGGTAAAATAAGACAACTGGAAGTTCTTTCCATTGCTCAGGGGTGATTCTCACAACACCTAATATGGCTATCATGTGGACAAGATATATGCCAAAAGAACGTTTTCCTAAAAAGTTGATAACCTTTTTTGCTTTCTCTGACCATGACTCTACATTGATTTCTTGAAGAAGAATGTAAATCATAATACTGAAGAATGTGAAGGATGGCATTACGTCATGTAAGTATCTCTTATATGGAAAGAATAGCGTTTTTAGAATGATGATGCTCAATCCAATAACACCTAGTATGATTGCTATTTTTTTATCCCGTGGTGTTGTGATTATCTTATCAATACAACCTCCAATGTAAAAGTAGATTGACCATTGAGCGAAAGGGTAGGTCCATATATATTCAACGTCGGTAAAGTAAGGTGTATAGGCATAGATTGTATTATGCAATATTCCCAGTCCGACAAACACAAGAGCCATGTTTTTGGAAATTCCGTTGATTGCTTTTGCCATAAATGGAGCAATGAGTATATTTCCGACAAGTACGATGACAAACCAAAAAGGAGTTTTTACATGATTGAAAAGAATATCTGAAATGATTGTAGATGCAAGTCCGTCTAGTGAGAATCCATAGTCTTTGAAGTGTTTCAAAGCCGTTTGAAGAACCATATAGAAAACAATTGGTAATATAAGGTATATGGCCTTTTTGAAATAAAAAGTTTTGTATTCCTCGTCAGCGTTTAATATTTTCCGCAAAGCAAATTTCCCACTTAGAAAAAAGAATAGTGCGACACCAGTTTGGGATAAAAGCATTACGGGACTAAGATATTGATGGATGGGATTCTCTAGTGGAATGATTCCAGATGTGTGGTTGCATACAATAAAAAAGATGCTGAGAATCCGAATCAATTCATATTTACAGTCTCTTTGTTGAGAAATGGAATTCGTCATAATGTTTTTTTGCAAATCTAAAACTTTTTACACTTCATACAATACAAAAGAAGAAAAAAGACCCGCAGTTGACACTACGGATCTTTTATGGAGCATATAAAATCTGGATTATTTTAATTTTGAGATATTCTCCTTTAGAGTGGCAATCTTGCTTTCAGCATCAGCCTTTTTCTTCCTTTCGTTTTCTACAACTTCGGGTTTTGCATTAGCGACGAACTTTTCGTTGCCCAATTTTTTGTTGACAGAAACAAGGAATCCTTCGAGGTATTTAATTTCCTCTTCCATCTTTTTGATTTCTTCCTCCACATTGACATTGTTGCCTAATGGAATAGAGATTTCGATGGTTCCGACCATAAATGTAGCGGCAGAACCAGAGATGTTGCCTTTGTTTTCTGAGATCAGGTTGATGTTAGCCAGTTTTTGAATGATGGCGTCGTTCTTGTCATCCCATTCACCTTTATAATATAGGTCGAATGTCTCACGAGGGGAGATACCCTTGTTGGCACGAATGTTTCTGATACCAGCAATAATCTGTTTTGTGCTCTCCATTCTGTTGATGTTCTTCTCGCAGAAATCATCAGCTTTAGGAAGAAGACTCACCATGATGCTGTCTTTTACGTCGCGCTCCTTTATGTTTTGATACAACTCCTCTGTGATGAACGGCATGAAAGGATGCAAAAGTTTCAACAATGTTTCAAAATAAGAAAGGGTGGCATCGTAGGTGGTTTTGTCTATTGGCTGCTGATAAGCAGGTTTTACCATCTCTAGGTACCATGAAGAGAACTCATCCCAAAATAATTTGTAGACAGCCATGAGCGCTTCACTGATACGGTATTTTTCGAAGCAGTCGTTGATCTCAATGATTGTCTTATTCAATTGTTGTTGGAACCATTTCACAGCTTTTTGTGCGGATGCCGGTTGTTCCATCTCTTTTACTTCCCAACCTTTTACCAAACGGAATGCATTCCATATTTTATTGTTGAAGTTACGGCCTTGTTCGCATAATGCTTCATCGAACAAGATGTCATTACCAGCTGGAGCGGATAACATCATACCCATACGCACGCCATCAGCACCAAATCTGTCGATGAGATCCAATGGGTCAGGAGAGTTACCCAAAGATTTAGACATTTTTCTTCCTAGTTTGTCGCGAACGATACCAGTGAAGTATACGTTTCTGAAAGGCATATCACCTTCATATTCATAACCTGCCATGATCATACGAGCGACCCAGAAGAAGATGATGTCCGGACCAGTAACCAAGTCGCTGGTTGGATAGTAGTATTTAATCTCTTCGTTTCCTGGATTGTTGATTCCGTCGAACAGAGAGATAGGCCAAAGCCAAGAAGAGAACCATGTGTCCAAGCAGTCTTCGTCTTGACGAAGATCGTTGATGGTTAGGTTTGCGTTTCCGCTTTTCTGTTTTGCTAATTCCAATGCTTTTTCTTCGGATTCAGCAACAACATATCCACCTTCAGGGAGGAAGTAAGCAGGAATTCTGTGTCCCCACCATAATTGGCGACTGATACACCAGTCTTTGATGTTTTCAAGCCAGTTGCGGTAGGTGTTTTTATATTTAGCAGGGTAGAACTTAAGTTCATCCTTCATAACAGGGTCTAATGCTATCTTAGCAAGGTGTTCCATTTTGAGGAACCATTGCATAGAAAGTTTAGGCTCGATAACGACGTTGGTTCTTTCAGAGTAACCCACTTTGTTTGTGTAATCTTCTGTCTTTTCCAACAAGTTAGCCGCAGCTAGGTCTTTCTCAATTTGTTTTCTGACATCGAAACGGTCTTGTCCGATATACATGCCAGCAGCTTCACTGATGCTACCATTGTCGTTGAAGATGTCGATAGTTTGCAGGTTGTATTTTTCGCCTAGCATATAGTCGTTCACGTCGTGAGCAGGAGTGACCTTCAAACAACCAGTACCAAATTCGATATCAACATATTCGTCTTCGATAACAGGAATAACTCTGTTAACTAATGGAACGATTACTTTTTTACCGCTTAGCCATCTGTTCTTAGGATCTTTAGGGTTGATACACATAGCGGTATCACCCATGATGGTTTCAGGACGAGTGGTAGCAACGACTGCATATCGTCCTTTAGCATCTTTGTGGATGACTTCTTGTTCTGATCCAGTAGAACCAGACATGTCGTCATCAGCAACATAATATTTAAGGTAGTAAAGTTTGCTATGCTCTTCCTTATAGATAACCTCTTCGTCGGAAAGAGCAGTTAAAGCCTTAGGGTCCCAGTTAACCATACGTACGCCGCGGTAGATGAGACCTTTGTTATAGAGGTCGCAAAATACTTTGATGACGCTTTTGCTGCGAGTTTCATCCATGGTGAAACCGGTTCTGTCCCAGTCGCAAGAAGCTCCAAGTTTTTTCAATTGTTCAAGGATGATGCCACCATGTTTGCGAGTCCATTCCCAAGCATGTTCCAAGAATTGTTCGCGAGTGAGGTCAGTTTTCTTGATACCCTCTTGAGCCAGTTTGTTAACCACTTTAGCTTCAGTTGCGATAGAAGCGTGGTCGGTACCAGGCACCCAACAAGCATTTTTGCCCAACATACGAGCTCTGCGGACGAGGATGTCTTGGATTGTATTGTTTAACATGTGACCCATGTGAAGGACACCTGTCACATTAGGAGGGGGAATAACAATTGTATAAGGTTCACGACCATCCGGTTTTGATTTAAAGAAACCGTTATCCAACCAATATTGATACCACTTAGATTCGACATCAGTGGGGTTGTACTTGTTAGCTAATTCTTGCATGAATGTATCTTAATTTTTTTGTTTTTTATACCTTATATATATAAATTGGGTGCAAAGGTAATAAAAATTTGAGAAATAAGATAGTAATTGAAGTAATGTGAGGGTAGGAATAGGAAAAAGAAAGTGCAGAATGAGAATGAGTTAAGAAGGAGAAAAAAAATAAAAAAAAATTTGTGAGAGAGAAAAATAAGTTCTAATTTTGCGCCACAATTAGTATAGTGTCTAAATTTAAAGTTAAAATATTAAAAATTAAAAAACGAAATGCCTACAATTCAGCAATTAGTTAGAAAAGGAAGGGCTACTCTTACAGACAAGAGCAAATCTCCAGCATTGGATTCTTGTCCACAGAGAAGAGGTGTATGTGTTCGTGTATACACCACCACTCCTAAGAAGCCTAACTCTGCAATGCGTAAAGTTGCCAGAGTACGTTTGACGAACCAAAAAGAGGTGAATGCTTATATTCCTGGAGAAGGACATAACTTGCAAGAGCACTCAATCGTAATGGTACGTGGAGGACGTGTTAAGGACCTTCCAGGTGTACGTTATCACATTGTACGTGGATCATTGGATACTGCAGGTGTAAATGGTCGTACACAACGTCGTTCTAAGTATGGAGCAAAGAGACCTAAACCAGGTCAAGCAGCACCAGCAAAAGGAAAGAAATAAGAACGATAAGAGTAAAAATTAAGTAGAACAAGTTTTAGTTTTACTGGTGGCACTTCAAGGTTGAGTAAATGACTTAGCGTAGTCGTTGAAGCAACAAAGCAACCAAAACAAAAACGAAAAATTTTTGAGTTAAAATGAGAAAAGCAAAACCAAAGAAAAGGGTCATATTACCAGATCCTGTCTTTAATGAAGTAATGGTTACAAGATTTGTTAACCACTTAATGTACGATGGAAAAAAATCTATCGCATACGATATATTCTATACAGCTTTGGATAATGTAAAGTCAAAACTTCCTAATGAGGACAAGACACCTCTTGAGATTTGGAAGAAGGCTTTAGAGAACATCACACCACAAGTGGAAGTTAAGTCACGCCGTGTAGGTGGTGCTACTTTCCAAGTTCCTACCGAAATCCGCCCAGAAAGAAAAGAGTCCATCTCAATGAAAAATTTGATATTGTTCTCTCGTAAGAGAAGTGGACACTCAATGGCTGAGAAATTAGCTGCTGAGATTGCAGATGCTTTCAATAACCAAGGTGGAGCATTCAAGAAGAAAGAAGATATGCACAAAATGGCTGAAGCAAACCGAGCTTTTGCTCATTTCAGATTTTAATCCCTTTAAAGAATTATTCAAATGGCTAAAGCAGATTTACATTATACAAGAAACATCGGTATCATGGCTCACATCGATGCTGGTAAGACAACTACGTCTGAGCGTATTTTGTTCTACACTGGTTTGACTCACAAGATTGGTGAGGTTCATGATGGTGCAGCTACGATGGACTGGATGGCACAGGAGCAAGAGAGAGGTATCACTATTACTTCTGCAGCTACCACTACATATTGGAAATATAACGATAAGAAATACAAGATCAACTTGATTGATACTCCGGGACACGTTGACTTCACTGTTGAGGTTGAGCGTTCTCTTCGTATCTTGGATGGTGCTGTTGCTACTTTCTGTGCAGTTGGTGGTGTTGAGCCTCAATCTGAAACAGTATGGAGACAAGCTGACAAGTACCACGTTCCTCGTATTTGTTACGTAAACAAGATGGACCGTTCTGGTGCTAACTTCTTTGATGTTGTAACACAAGTTAAGGAAGTTTTGGGTGCTAATCCATGTCCTATTCAAATTCCTATCGGAGCAGAAGATTCTTTCAAGGGAGTTGTTGATTTGATCCGTATGAAAGCTATTCTTTGGCATGATGAAACAATGGGTGCTGAGTATTCAATTGAGGAAATCCCAGCTGATTTGGTTGATGAGGCTAAAGAGTGGAGAGATAAGATGTTGGAGTCAGTTGCTGAGTGCGACGATGCTTTGATGGAGAAATTCTTCGATGATCCTAGTACTATTACAGAAGAGGAAATTAAAGTTGCTCTTAGAAAAGGTACTATCGCAATGAAGATATATCCAATGATTTGTGGTTCTTCATTTAAGAACAAAGGTGTTCAAACTATGTTGGACGCAGTTTGTGCTTATTTGCCTAGCCCATTGGATACAGCTGATATCATTGGTACAGCAGTAGATGATCCTGAGAAACAAATTGTTCGTCACCCAAGTGAGGACGAGCCTTTGTGTGCATTGGCATTTAAGATTGCAACAGACCCATTCGTAGGACGTCTTTGCTACTTCCGTGTATACTCTGGTAAAGTTGACGCAGGATCTTATATCTTCAACACTCGTTCAGGAAAGAAAGAACGTATCTCTCGTCTATTCCAAATGCACTCTAACCACCAAAATCCAGTTGATGTAATCTCTGCTGGAGATATCGGTGCAGGTGTAGGTTTCAAGGATATTCGTACAGGTGATACATTGTGTGGTGAAGATGAGAAAGACCACATGGTATTGGAGTCAATCGACTTCCCAGATCCAGTGATCGGTATCGCTATCGAGCCTAAGTCTCAAGCAGATGTTGATAAGTTGGGTAATGGTTTGGCTAAGTTGGCAGAAGAGGATCCAACCTTTACTGTTAGAACAGATGAGCAATCAGGTCAAACAGTTATCTCAGGTATGGGTGAGTTGCACTTGGATATCATTATCGACCGTTTGAAACGTGAGTTCAAAGTTGAATGTAATCAAGGTCGTCCTCAAGTTAACTACAAGGAGGCTATTACTAAGACAGTTGAACACCGTGAGTTATATAAGAAGCAATCCGGAGGTCGTGGTAAGTATGCAGATATCGTTGTATCTGTTGGACCAGCAGACGAAGGATTCGAAGGCAGCTTGCAATTCGAAGATGTTGTTAAGGGTGGTAATATTCCAAAGGAATTCATTCCATCTATTCAAAAAGGATTCCAATCAGCAATGCGCAATGGTGTGTTAGCAGGATTCCCATTGGAGAAAATGAAAGTTGTCGTAATGGATGGTTCATATCACCCAGTAGACTCTGACCAGTTGTCATTTGAAATTTGTGCAAACTTGGCATTCAAGGAGGCATGTGCAAAGGCAAAACCAGTGTTGATGGAACCAATCATGAAGTTGGAAGTTATCACACCAGAGGAGAACATGGGAGATGTAATCGGAGACTTGAACAAACGTCGTGGTCAAGTTGAAGGTATGGAAACTAGCCGTTCTGGAGCACGTATTGTAAAGGCTAAGGTGCCTTTGGCAGAGATGTTTGGATACGTAACAGACTTGCGTACTATCACATCAGGTCGTGCAACTTCATCAATGGAGTTCTCTCATTATGCAGAAGTTTCTTCTTCTATTGCAAAAGCAGTAGTAGCAGAGGCTAAAGGTAAAGTAGAATTATTGTAATTAATTTATATAAGATTCAAAGAGATGAGTCAGAAAATTAGAATTAAATTAAAGTCATACGATCACAGCTTGGTTGACAAGTCAGCAGAAAAGATCGTTAAGACAGTTAAGAATACTGGTGCAGTTGTAAGTGGTCCAATTCCATTGCCAACACACAAACGTATCTTTACAGTTAACCGCTCTACATTCGTAAATAAGAAATCGAGAGAGCAATTCCAACTTTCATCATACAAGAGATTGATCGATATCTATAGCTCAACCTCTAAGACAATTGATGCGTTGATGAAGTTAGAGTTGCCAAGTGGAGTAGAAGTAGAAATTGCATAGTAATTAATATTTATTGAAATGCCAGGATTATTAGGAAAAAAAATCGGAATGACATCCGTTTTCAGTGCCGAGGGAAAGAATATTCCATGCACTGTTGTCGAAGTAGGTCCTTGTGTGGTTACTCAAATTAAGACTATCGAGAAAGATGGTTATGAGGCAGTCCAAGTTGGTTTTGAAGAGAAGAAAGAAAAGAACACTACAAAACCAGAAATGGGACACTTCAAGAAAGCGTCAGTAGCCCCAATGAGACACTTGGCCGAGTTCAAGGGTTTTGAGACCGAGTACAAATTAGGAGATCAGATTACAGTAGATTTGTTCGCTGATTCTAAGTTTGTAGATGTAGTGGGAACCTCTAAAGGTAAGGGATTCCAAGGTGTAGTAAAACGTCACGGATTTGGCGGTGTGCAACAAAGTACACACGGTCAGCACAACCGTTTGAGAGCACCAGGATCAATTGGAGCATGTTCTTACCCTGCAAAAGTATTCAAAGGAATGCGTATGGCAGGTCGCTTGGGTGGAGAGTCTGTTACAGTTCAGAATCTTCAAGTTTTAAAAGTTATTCCTGAAAATAATCTTTTGATTTTGAAAGGTTCATTGCCAGGAGCTAAAGGTTCAATCGTAATTGTAAATAAGTAATGGAACTTAGTGTATATAATATTAAAGGCCAAGATACTGGAAGAAAGGTCTCTGTGAGCGATAGCATCTTTGGTATTGAACCAAATGAACATGTAATGTACTTGGATGTAAAGCAATACTTGGCAAACAAACGTCAAGGTACGCACAAATCTAAGGAAAGAAGTGAATTGTCTGGTAGTACCAGAAAGTTAGGACGCCAAAAAGGAGGAGGAGGAGCACGTCGTGGTGATATCAACTCTCCAGTATTGGTAGGTGGTGCACGTGTATTTGGTCCTGTACCACGTGATTATAGCTTCAAGTTGAACAAAAAGACAAAGCAATTGGCACGTAAGTCAGCTTTGTCTGCAAAGGTCAAAGACAATGCAATCATCGTTATTGAGAATGTGTCATTTGATGCACCAAAGACGAAGGATTTCGTGTCATTGATGAAAGATTTCAACATTGCAGATAAGAAATCACTTTTAATTTTGTCAGAACCAAATAAAAACGTATATTTGTCCGCTCGAAATATTCAGAACGCTGGAGTTGTTTTGTCCTCAGACTTAAACACTTACAGAATTTTGGACGCTTCATGTTTATTGTTAACAGAGGGCGCTTTGGCGAATATTGAGAATAATTTAAAAGATTAGGAGGTTGAAAGGATGGGAATCATAATTAAACCGATAATAACCGAGAAAGCAACAAACCTTGGCGAGAAGTATTCTCGCTACGGTTTTCGTGTTTCCCCAAAGGCTAACAAAATTGAGATAAAGAAGGCCATTGAGGAAATGTATAACGTACAAGTCGTTTCTGTCAACACAATGCAAGTTGAGGGAAAGGCAAAATGTCGTTATACAAAGACTGGTATCCTAAAGGGAAATGCCCCTTCATATAAGAAGGCATATGTTACCTTGAAGGAAGGTGAAGTAATAGATTTTTATAGCAATATTCAATAAAAATGGCTGTTCGTAAATTTATGCCCACAACACCAGGGCAAAGACACAAAGTTATTGGAACATTTGAGACAATTACCTCAAGTGTGCCAGAGAAATCTCTTGTAAGAGGAATGATAAAGACCGGTGGACGTAATAACACAGGTAAGATGACCATGCGTTATATCGGAGGCGGTCACAAGAGAAAGTACAGAGTAATTGACTTCAAAAGAGACAAAGATGGTGTTCCAGCAGTAGTAAAAACAATCGAGTATGATCCAAACAGATCAGCACGTATTGCATTGTTATTTTACGCTGATGGAGAGAAACGTTACATTCTTGCACCTAACGGTTTGCAGGTAGGACAGGAGTTGATGTCAGGAAATGAGGCATCTCCTGAAGTAGGTAATGCATTACCACTGCAAAACATCCCATTAGGAACTGTAATTCACAATTTGGAATTGCGTCCGGGCCAAGGAGCTGCTTTGGTTCGTTCAGCAGGAACATTTGCGCAGTTGACTTCGAGAGAAGGAAAGTATGCAATCGTAAAATTACCTTCTGGTGAAACTAGAATGATTCTTTGTACTTGTAAAGCAACAATTGGTACAGTAGGAAACTCTGATCATGCGTTGGAGCGTTCAGGAAAAGCAGGACGTTCACGTTGGTTAGGTCGTCGTCCTAGAAACCGTGCTGTAGTAATGAACCCAGTAGATCACCCAATGGGTGGTGGTGAAGGCCGTCAATCTGGAGGTCATCCAAGATCAAGAAAGGGTCTTTTGGCTAAGGGTTACAAGACAAGAGCACCAAAGAATACTTCTAATAAGTATATAGTTGAAAGAAGGAAAAAGTAATTTAAAAGGTAATTTTTATGAGTCGTTCATTAAAAAAAGGTCCATTTATAAGTGTAAAACTGGAGAAGAAGGTTTTAGCCATGAATGAGAGCGGAAAGAAGTCTGTAATAAAGACTTGGTCACGCGCTTCAATGATATCTCCAGACTTTGTGGGTCATACTATTGCAGTTCATAACGGAAATAAATTTATTCCTGTGTACGTTACCGAAAATATGGTAGGTCATAAACTTGGAGAATTTTCGTTGACTCGTACATTTAGAGGACACGGTGGAAATAAGAAGAAATAAACCGTGAAAAGAAAAATAAAAAAAAGTAAATAAAATGGGTGTAAGAAAGAAAAACTCGGCAACAGCATTAAAAGAAGCTCGTCAGTCGCTTTACTTCGCTAAATTAAACGATGTTCCTACATCACCACGCAAGATGCGTCTTGTCGCAGATATGATAAGAGGAATGGAAGCTTACAGAGCACTTAGTGTTTTGAAGTTTTCAAAGAAGGATGCTTCTAACCGCTTAGAGAAATTACTTCGTTCTGCTATCGCTAACTGGGAGCAGAAGAATGATAAGAAAGCTGATAGCGGTGAGTTGTATATTAGCAAAATTTTCGTAGACGAAGGAAAAACATTAAAGAGACTTCGTCCAGCTCCACAGGGAAGAGGTTACAGAATTCGTAAACGTTCTAACCATGTGACTATATTTGTAGATTCTATTAATTCAAATGCTAACCAAAATTAATTGTTAGATGGGACAGAAAGTAAATCCAATTAGTAACCGTTTAGGAATCATCAAAGGATGGGATTCCAACTGGTTCGGAGGAAAAAATTATGGCGATACTATCTTGGAAGATGCTAAGATTAGAAAGTATCTGAATGCCCGTCTTGCAAAGGCTAGCGTTTCAAAAATAGTTATCGAACGTACCTTGAAATTAGTTACCATTACTGTATGTACTGCACGTCCAGGAATCATCATCGGTAAAGGTGGACAAGAGGTAGAGAAATTAAAAGAAGAGTTGAAAGGTGTAACTGACAAAGATGTTCAAATCAACATCTTCGAGGTTAAGAAACCTGATTTAGACGCAATGATCGTAGCAAATAACATTGCTCGTCAGATAGAGGGAAAAATTGCATACCGTCGTGCAACAAAAATGGCTATCGCCTCTACTATGCGTATGGGTGCTGAGGGTATTAAAGTTCAAGTATCTGGTCGTTTGAATGGTGCTGAAATGGCACGTTCTGAGATGTATAAAGAGGGAAGAACTCCACTTCATACATTTAGAGCAGATATCGACTACGCTCAGGCTGAAGCTTTGACTAAGGTTGGATTAATTGGTATTAAAGTTTGGATTTGCCGTGGAGAAGTTTACGGTAAGAAAGATTTGGCACCTAATTTTGCTGCAACTAAAGAAGTAAACAGAAGCGGTAACGCTCCTGCAGCAGGAAAACAACAAGGCTTCAAGAGAAAAAGAAAATAATTCTGTTAATTTGATTTAAGGAAAGATGTTACAACCTAAGAAAACAAAATTCAGAAGACAACAGAAAGGTCGTATGAAGGGTAACGCACAACGCGGAAACCAATTAGCTTTTGGATCTTTCGGTATTAAAGTCTTGGAGTCAAAGTGGATTACAGGTCGCCAAATCGAAGCAGCTCGTGTTGCAGTAACACGTTATATGCAAAGACAAGGACAAATATGGATTAGAATATTTCCTGATAAACCTATCACTAAGAAGCCAGCAGAGGTTCGTATGGGTAAAGGAAAAGGTAACCCAGAGGGATTTGTTGCGCCCGTTACTCCAGGAAGAGTGGTAATTGAAGTAGAAGGTGTACCTTTTGAAGTAGCAAAAGAAGCATTACGCTTGGCTGCACAAAAGTTGCCAGTAACTACTAAGTTTATTGTTAGACGAGATTTTGATGCTCAAAACCAAAACGCGTGATAGATTATGAAAATAGCAGAAATTAAAGAGTTAACAACTCAAGAGTTAAAGGAAAGACTCGCAGCAGAGGAGGATGCTTTGATTCGTATGAAATTAAACCATGCGGTTTCTCCGTTGGATAACCCTTCTCAAATTAAGGCTATTCGTAAGAATATTGCTCGTATAAACACAGAGTTGAGTCTGAGAGATAATAAATAATTAATTGAGCTTGATCAAAATGAGAAACTTAAGAAAAGAAAGACAAGGTGTTGTTTCTAGTAACAAAATGGATAAAACCATCACTGTTACAATTAAGTATAAGGAAATGCACCCTATTTATCAAAAGTTCGTCAACAAGACGAAGAAATATCACGCTCACGACGAGAAAAACGAGTGCAATGTTGGTGATACTGTAAGAATTATGGAAACTCGCCCATTGAGCAAAACTAAGAGATGGAGATTAGTAGAAATCATCGAAAGAGCTAAGTAATATGATACAACAAGAGTCAAGATTAGTCGTAGCTGATAACAGTGGAGCAAGAGAGGCGTTATGTATTCGCGTTCTTGGTGGTACTGGTAAACGTTATGCTACTGTAGGGGATATTATCGTGGTAGCGGTAAAAAATGTGATCCCTTCAAGTGATATGAAAAAAGGTACGGTTTCTAAGGCAGTTGTTGTTAGAACCAATAAGGAGATTAGACGTCAAGACGGTTCTTATATTCGCTTTGATGATAATGCATGTGTTCTTTTGAATGGTGCAGGTGAAATGAGAGCGAGCCGTATATTCGGTCCAGTTGCCAGAGAGCTCCGTGCTACTAACATGAAAATTGTTTCATTAGCACCCGAAGTGCTTTAATTTCTAATTTTACAAAGATGAGTAAATTAAATATTAAGAAGGGTGATATGGTTTACGTGAACGCAGGTTCCGACAAAGGAAAAACTGGTCGCGTGTTAAGAGTCATCGTTAAAGAGGAACGTGCCGTTGTAGAAGGTATCAACATCGTTTCTAAGAGCTCTAAGCCAAGCGCAAAGAACCCTCAAGGTGGTATCGTTAAACAAGAAGCACCTATCCATATTTCTAATCTGAATTTGATCGACCCTAAGAGTGGTAAGCCTACTCGTATTGGACGTCGTAAAAATGAGGAAGGAAAAACGGTTCGCTATTCTAAAAAATCAGGGGAGGTAATTGAGTAATATGAATACAGCTAGTTTAAAGAAAGAGTACGCTGAGCGTATTGTTCCTTCCTTGATGAAGGAGTTCAACTACAAGTCTGTAATGCAAGTTCCAGTTCTTGAGAAGATTGTTATCAATGAAGGATTAGGACAAGCCGTAGCAGATAAGAAGATTATCGAAGTTGCAATCAACGAGTTGACTGCTATCACAGGTCAAAAGGCAGTTCCAACTTTGTCTAAGAAAGATATCTCTAACTTCAAAGTTCGTAAGAAAATGCCTATCGGTGTTCGCGTAACTTTGAGAAGAGAGAAAATGTATGAGTTCTTAGAGAGATTGATTCGTGTTTCTCTTCCTCGTATCCGTGACTTCAAGGGAATCGAGTCTAAGTTTGATGGTATGGGTAACTATACACTAGGTATCGATGAGCAAATCATCTTCCCTGAAATAAATATTGATTCTATACAGAAAATGTTAGGAATGAATATTACCTTTGTAACTTCAGCAAAGACAGACGAAGAGGGATATGCTTTGTTGAGAGAATTTGGATTACCTTTTAAAAACATTAAAAGATAAGATCATGGCAAAAGAATCAATGAAAGCCCGTGAGGTTAAAAGGGCTAAACTTTGCGCCAAGTATGCAGAAAAGAGAGCTAAATTGAAAGCTGAGGGTAACTACGAGGCTTTGCAAGCTCTTCCAAAGAACGCATCTCCTGTACGTAAACACAATCGTTGTAAGTTGACAGGAAGACCTAAGGGTTATATGCGTCAATTCGGCATCTCTCGTATTCAATTTAGAGAGATGGCTTCTGCTGGTTTGATTCCTGGTGTAAAGAAAGCAAGCTGGTAAAAAATTAGTGTTAAATATTGTCAGGTTTACCTGATCAATTTAATTTATTTTTATTATGACAGATCCAATAGCAGATTATCTGACGAGAATGAGGAACGCTATTCAAGCTAAACACAGAGTGCTTGAAGTTCCTGCTTCAAATTTGAAGAAAGAAATCACTAAGATATTGCTCGATAAGGGCTATATCTTGAATTACAAATTCGAGGGCGAAGGTACTACGAAAGGCTCAATAAAGATTGCCTTGAAGTATGATCCAGTCAACAAAGTAAACGCTATCAAGGGATTGAAGAGAATCTCTTCTCCTGGTATGCGTAAGTATGTTGGTTACAAGGATATGCCTAAAGTATTGAATGGTTTGGGAATTGCCATCGTTTCAACATCAAAGGGCGTTATGACCGATAAGGAAGCTCGTGATTTGAAAATCGGTGGTGAAGTTTTATGTTACATCTATTAATTTAGGAGGAGTTGTAAATGTCAAGAATAGGAAAATTACCAATTAGTATTCCTTCAGGAGTTACAGTTTCTGTAAAGGATGATGTTGTAACAGTAAAAGGTCCTAAGGGTGAGTTGACTCAAGCCATCAACCCTAACATTAAGATGGAAGTAAAAGATGGTGAAGTATCATTCACTCGTCCATCTGATGAACCAGAAATGCGTTCAATGCATGGTTTGTATCGTGCTCTAGTGAATAACATGATCGTTGGAGTATCTCAAGGTTATAAAAAGGAATTAGAGTTGGTCGGAGTTGGATACCGTGTATCTAACCAAGGTCAAGTTATTGAATTTGCTTTAGGATATACTCATAATATCTTCTTGCAGTTGCCAAAAGAGATCAAGATTGAAACGAAGAGTGAAAGAAATCAAAATCCGTTGGTAATACTTGAAAGTTGTGATAAACAATTATTAGGTCAGGTTTGTGCAAAGATTCGTTCTTTCCGTAAGCCAGAACCTTATAAGGGTAAAGGTGTTAAGTTCGTTGGCGAGCAGATTCGTCGTAAGGCTGGTAAGTCAGCTGGTGCTAAGTAATTTAATTAAAAAAGAATTATTATGACTTCAAAAATAGAAAGAAGATTAAAAATCAAAAGGGGTATCCGAGCAAAGATCTCTGGTTCTGCTGAGCGTCCTCGTATGACTGTTTTCAGAAGCAATAAGCAGATTTATGTTCAGTTGATCAATGACGAAGCTAAGAGTGTTGTTAACAAAGACAAAGATGGAAGAGAATTTACTTCTTTAGTTGGTGCAACAATCGTATCTGCTTCTTCTGTCGGAATTACTGACAAAATTTCTAAGAAAGAAATCGCTGCTAAAGTTGGTGAAGATATTGCTAAAAAAGCAATTGCAGCAGGAATTAAAGAAGTGGTATTTGACCGTAACGGTTACTTATACCATGGTAGAGTAAAAGAATTAGCTGACGCTGCTCGTAAGGGTGGACTTAAATTTTAATGGTTATGGCAGAAAATAATAATAAAGTTAAATCGACTAACGATTTGGAATTAAAAGATAGATTGGTTGCCATTAATCGTGTAACTAAGGTAACTAAAGGTGGTCGTACATTTAGTTTCGCAGCTATCGTTGTTGTTGGTAATGAGGACGGTGTTGTTGGTTTCGGACTTGGTAAGGCTGGTGAAGTAACAGCAGCTATTGCTAAAGGTGTAGAAGCAGCAAAGAAGAATTTGGTTAAAGTTCCTGTATTAAAGGGTACTATCCCTCATGAACAAGAGGCTAAGTTCGGTGGTGCTCAGGTGTTATTGAGACCTGCATCTCATGGTACGGGTGTAAAAGCTGGAGGTGCTATGCGTGCTGTACTTGAAAGTGTTGGAGTAACAGACGTGTTGGCAAAATCTAAGGGTTCTTCAAATCCTCACAACTTGGTAAAGGCTACTATTTTGGCTTTGTCTGAGTTGCGTGATGCTTATACGGTTGCACAGAATCGTGGTGTTTCAATGGAAAAAGTGTTTAAAGGTTAATTTTGAAAATTATGGCAAAAATTAAAATTAAACAAGTAAGAAGTAAAATCGGTTGTCCTAAGCAGCAAAAGGCTACTTTGGAAGCATTGGGACTCAAGAAAATCAACTCAGTTGTTGAACACGAAGACAGCCCAGTCATTTTAGGCATGGTTGAAGCAGTTAAACATCTTGTGGTAGTTGAAAAGTAATTATTTAATCGTATAAATATATAAAGAAATGGATTTAAGTAATTTAAAACCTGCAGCAGGTTCCGTTAAGACAAGAAAGAGAATTGGTCGTGGACCAGGATCTGGATTGGGTGGAACTTCTACTCGTGGTCATAAAGGTGCGAAGTCTCGTTCCGGTTATTCTAAGAAGATCGGTTTCGAGGGTGGTCAAATGCCATTGCAACGTCGCTTGCCTAAATATGGTTTCAAGAATATCAATCACGTAGAATACAAGGCAATTAATATTGCTACTCTTCAAAGTTTGGCAGATAGCAATAAAATTGATTCAATCGATATCAATACATTGATTGAGGCTGGTGTTGCTTCAAAAAAGAACTTGATTAAGATTTTGGGTTCAGGTACATTGACTTCTAAATTAACTGTTTCTGCTCACGCATTTTCAGAGTCAGCTAAGGCTGCTATTGAGGCTGCTGGTGGTTCAGTTGTAATTCTTGAAAAATGAAAAAACTGATTGAAACAATTAAAAACATCTTTAGAATCGAGGACCTTCGTACTCGAATCTTGATTACATTTTTATTTGTTTTGATATATCGCTTTGGTTCATTTGTTGTCCTTCCTGGTATTGATCCCAACGCATTGACAGAATTGAGCAACCAAACGAGTACTGGATTGATGGCCCTCTTGGATATGTTTTCAGGAGGAGCCTTCTCCAATGCTTCTATCTTTGCTTTAGGTATTATGCCGTATATCTCGGCTTCCATTGTTATGCAGTTGTTGACAATCGCTGTTCCTTCTTTCCAGAAGAAACAAAACGAAGGAGAAAGTGGCCGTAAGAAAATCCAACAATATACGAGATATCTAACAGTAGGTATCTTGTTATTACAAGGTCCTTCTTATTTGGTGAACCTTTCAATTCAAATGCAACAAGCAGGTGCCGCATTGCCTCCAGGTGTGTGGTTCAAAATCTATTCCACTATCATCTTATGTGCAGGTAGCATGTTCGTGATGTGGTTAGGTGAGCGTATCACGGATAAAGGTGTTGGAAATGGTATTTCATTTATCATTTTAGTTGGTATTATTGCACGTTTCCCAAGTGCTATTTCTCAAGAGTTTGTTTCATGCTACAGTTCTCAAGGTGGAGGTGGTTTGGTTAAGTTCTTACTTGAAATCATCGCTCTTTTTGTTGTTGCTGCAGCTGCAATTCTTTTGGTACAAGGAATCAGAAAAGTTCCTGTACAATATGCTAAAAGAATGGAAAACGGCAAGACAAGTCCTGTTGGAGTACGTAATTATATTCCATTGAAGGTCAATGCTGCTGGTGTAATGCCAATCATCTTTGGTCAAGCTATTATGTTCATTCCGTTGGCTGTTATGCCATGGGTAATGTCTCAAGATAGTTCTTCTAACTTCTTCTTGGACATGTTGCGTAATACAAATGGATTCTGGTATAACTTCATTTTTGCTGTGTTAATTATTTTGTTTACGTATTTGTATACGGCAATCACGATTAACCCAACGAGAATGGCTGATGATATGAAGCGTAACAATGGATTTATTCCTGGTGTAAAACCTGGAACTCCAACTGCTGAGTATATCGATTCAATCATGTCTAAGATTACTTTACCAGGTTCTATTTTCTTAGCATTGATTGCTATCTTGCCTGCATTCATCAGTAAGGCTGGTGTGACTGATCAATTCTCACATTTCTTTGGAGGTACATCTCTATTGATTATTGTGGGTGTTGTTTTGGATACATTACAACAAGTGGAGAGCCATTTGTTGATGCATCACTATGATGGCTTGATGGAGTCTGGTCATATTCAAGGACGTTCTGGTTTATCCGCTTATTGATATTTGTGATGATATATCTTAAAACAGACGAGGAGATAGAGTTGTTGCGCATCAGTAATTTAATAGTTGCGCGCACATTGGCTGAAGTGGGAAAAGCCATCAAGCCAGGTGTTACAACATTAGCTCTTGATAAGTTGGCGGAAGAGTTCATTCGTTCCAATGATGCAGTCCCAAGTTTTTTAGGATATGGAGGATTCCCTAATTCAATATGTACATCCGTTAATGATCAGATAGTACACGGTATCCCTTCCAATTATGAATTGAAAGATGGCGATATTGTTTCGGTTGATTGCGGAGCATATAAGAATGGATTTCATGGAGATTCTTGCTACACATTTTGTGTGGGTGAGGTGTCTCCTGAGGTTCTTTCTCTACTTAAGACCACGAAAGAGGCACTATACAAAGGTATAGAAGCAGCAAAAGTTGGTGGAAGATTAGGAGATATAGGAAGTGCAGTGCAAACGCATTGTGAATCCAACGGATATTCAGTGGTTCGCGAATTTGTAGGTCATGGCGTAGGTCATGATATGCATGAAGAACCAATGGTACCCAATTATGGGAGACGAGGCAATGGCCCGATGTTGAAAGACGGAATGGTCATAGCGATAGAGCCCATGATAAATCTAGGAAAGAAGGATTGTTATTTAGAATCAGACGGATGGACGGCGGTTACATCGGATCATAAGTATGCAGCACATTATGAACATACAATAGCTATTCGTAAAGGTGGTGCAGATATCTTATCGTCGTTTGAGTATGTCGAGCAAGTTTTAGGAAATAAAGCGATATAGTATATGGCTAAACAAGCAGCAATAGAGCAAGACGGAACAATAGTAGAGGCATTGTCGAATGCTATGTTTCGCGTTGAATTAGAAAATGGACATGAGATAACTGCTCATATTTCTGGAAAAATGCGTATGCATTATATAAAAATTCTTCCAGGAGATAAAGTAAGAGTCGAGATGTCTCCGTATGACTTGTCAAAAGGTCGTATTGCATTCAGATACAAATAATTAAGTACAGATATGAAAGTAAGAGCATCTTTAAAAAAACGTACCCCAGAGTGTAAAATTGTAAGAAGAAAGGGACGTTTGTATGTAATTAATAAGAAAAATCCTAAGTATAAGCAACGTCAAGGATAAAAATTTTTATTATCTTTGCAAAAATTTTAGTTTATATATGGCTATAAGAATTGTCGGAGTAGATTTGCCTCAGAATAAGAGAGGAGAAATCGGTTTAACCTATATTTATGGTATAGGTCGCAGTAGTGCAAATAAGATTCTTTCAAAAGCAGGTGTTGATAAAGACATCAAGGTAAAGGATTGGACAGATGATCAAGCATCTAAAATTCGTGAGATTATAGGTGCAGAGTTCAAAGTCGAAGGAGATCTTCGTTCAGAAGTACAATTGAACATCAAGAGATTGATGGATGTTGGATGCTACAGAGGTATTCGTCATCGTATTGGATTGCCTTTGCGTGGACAAAGTACGAAAAACAATGCACGTACTCGTAAGGGTAAGAAGAAGACTGTTGCAAACAAGAAGAAAGCAACTAAGTAAAAGTTAGCTAACGCTATTAATTAATAAAAGATATGGCAAAAAAAGCAGTAGCAACCAAAAAAAAGGTAGTAAAAGTTGACGCAATTGGACAATTGCATGTACATTCATCTTTTAACAATATCATAGTTTCATTAGCAAACTCTGAGGGTCAGATTATTTCATGGTCATCAGCTGGTAAGATGGGATTCCGTGGTTCAAAGAAGAACACTCCATATGCAGCACAGATGGCAGCTCAGGATTGTGCTAAAGCAGCCTATGATTTAGGTTTAAGGAAAGTTAAGGCATACGTAAAAGGTCCAGGTAATGGCCGTGAGTCTGCAATTCGTACCATCCATGGTGCAGGAATTGAGGTTATGGAAATTATCGACGTAACACCACTACCACATAATGGTTGTCGACCACCTAAAAAACGTAGAGTATAATTTTATATTTATTACAAACAGCTTTCGAATCTCGCATTGTGAATGATTGCAATTTAATCCTCTCTGCAATCGCGGCTGCACGGTTCAAGGTTTGGAATTAATAATTAAAAAAAATGGCTAGATACACAGGTCCAAAAACTAAGATTGCGCGTCGTTTTGGAGAACCAATTTTCGGTCCAGATAAGATTTTGGCAAAAAGAAATTTTCCTCCCGGACAACATGGCGTAAATAGAAGAAAGAAGTCTTCTGAGTACGGTATTCAGTTGAACGAGAAGCAAAAGGCTAAATATACTTATGGCGTTTTAGAAAGACAATTCCGTAATTTGTTCGAGAAAGCTTCTGCAACAAAGGGTATTACCGGTGAGGTATTATTACAATTATTGGAGACTCGTCTTGATAATGTAGTTTATCGTTTAGGTATCGCTCCTACAAGAGCAGCAGCTCGTCAGTTAGTATCACACTGCCACATCGTTGTTGATGGTGAGGTAGTTAATATTCCTTCATACTCTGTTAAACCAGGTCAAGTTGTAGGTGTTCGTGAGAGATCTAAATCTCTTGAGGTTATCGAAAATTCTTTGACAGGTTTCAATCATAGCAAATATGCATGGTTAGAGTGGGATGGATCTTCATTGTCTGGTAAATTCTTGCATCTTCCAGAAAGAGCAGATATTCCAGAGAATATTAAAGAACAATTGATCGTCGAACTTTACTCTAAATAATAACTGATCCATGGCAATTTTAGCATTTCAAAAACCTGATAAAGTAATAATGTTGGAAGCGGATAACTTTTACGGAAAGTTTGAGTTTCGTCCGCTAGAACCCGGTTATGGTATTACTGTTGGTAATGCTTTAAGGCGTATATTGCTCTCTTCTTTGGAAGGTTTTGCAATAACTTCCATTAAGATAGATGGTGTGGATCATGAGTTCTCTGTTATTCCTGGAGTTATTGAGGATGTTACTAACGTGATTCTTAATCTAAAACAAGTACGTTTTAAGCAGAAAGTTGAAGAATTTGATAGCGAAAAAGTAACTATTAATGTTTCTGGTACCGAATTTAAAGCAGGTGATATTGCTAAACATTTGTCCGGTTTCGATGTCCTCAATCCTGATTTTGTAATCTGTCGCTTGGATAAGAGCGCAAGCTTTAATATCGAGATCACTATCGGTAAAGGTCGCGGTTACGTCCCTGCTGACGAAAACAAAATTCCTGGCTCTGAGATTGGCGTTCTTGCTATAGACTCTATCTATACGCCTATCCGTAACGTTAAATATGCGGTTGAAAATTATCGTGTAGAACAAAAAACTGACTACGAAAAGTTGGTGATTGAAATCTCTACCGATGGTTCTATCCACCCTAAAGATGCTTTGAAAGAAGCTGCTAAAATTCTTATTTATCACTTTATGTTGTTCTCTGATGAAAAGATTACTCTTGATTCTACAGACGAAAGTGCTAATGAGGAGTTTGATGAGGAGGTTCTTCATATGCGTCAGTTGCTTAAAACTAAGTTGGTCGACATGGATCTTTCAGTTCGTGCGCTTAACTGCTTGAAAGCTGCTGATGTTGAAACTTTAGGTGAATTAGTCGTATTTAACAAGAGCGATTTGCTTAAGTTTAGAAACTTCGGTAAGAAGTCATTGACAGAGTTAGACCAATTGTTGGATACATTGAATCTTTCATTTGGTATGGATATCTCAAAGTATAAATTAGATAAAGATTAATTAAAATGAGACATAATAAAAAATTCAACCATCTTGGAAGACAAAAAGCTCACAGAGATGCGTTGCTTGCTAACTTGGCTATCTCTTTGATCATGCATAAGAGAATCAATACAACTACTGCTAAGGCTAAAGCTTTAAGAAAGTATGTTGAGCCATTATTGACAAAGGCAAAGGACGATTCTACTAACTCTCGTCGTGTTGTGTTTAGCTACTTGCAAAACAAACAGGCTGTTACTGAATTGTTCCGCGAAATTGCTCAAAAAATTGCTGATCGCCCAGGTGGTTACACTCGTATTATCAAAACTGGTTTCCGTTTGGATGATGCTGCTGAAATGTGCTTCATCGAACTCGTTGACTACAACGATAACATGGCGAAGAATAAAACAGCTAAGAAGACCACTAGAACTCGTCGTTCTTCTAAAAAGAAGATTGAAGAGCCTGCTGCTCCTGCAGCTGAGCTTGAAGCTCCAAAAGCAGAGTCTGCTGAGTAATTTTATTCACATATTTCATAAAAGCCACACTTTTGAGTGTGGCTTTTTTTTGTCGCCTTAAAAGATTATTTGTAGCTTTGCATTACTCCATTCCTTTCAATGGGGTATTCTTGTATGTTTTAAAGCAATTTATTTTTTTTCTACAATGAAATATAATCGTATTCTATTAAAACTTAGTGGTGAATCGTTGATGGGTGCTCAGGGCTATGGTATCGACGAAAACAGATTGTCAGAATATGCTTCTCAGTTGAAAGAAATCGCTGAGATGGGTGTCCAAATTGGTATCGTAATCGGTGGTGGTAATATCTTCCGTGGTTTGTCGGGCGCTAAAAAAGGTTTCGACCGCGTCAAGGGTGACCAAATGGGTATGCTGGCTACTGTTATCAATGCTTTGGCTCTTAATTCTGCTCTTTCTGCCATCAATGTGAAGTGTAAGGTGTTGACTGCTATTCGTATGGAACCTATTGGAGAATTCTATACTAAGGATAGAGCGATAGATTTGTTGAATGCTGGTTATATCACTATCTTTGCTGCGGGTACAAGTTGCCCTTATTTTACAACAGATACGGGTTCTTCTCTTCGTGGCTTGGAAATCGAAGCTGACGCTATGTTTAAGGGTACTCGCGTAGATGGTATTTATACTGCAGACCCTGAGAAAGATCCTTCTGCTACTAAATACGATGACATCTCTTATGATGAGATTCTTAATAAGAATCTGAAAGTTATGGATCTCTCCGCTACTGTAATGTGCAGAGATAATAATTTACCAATCGTTGTCTTCAATATGGATAAAGTAGGTAACCTGAAAAAGGTTATTATGGGCGAAAATATTGGTACTTATGTGCATCCGTAATCTTGTCTTATAGTCCAAACTCACATTGCATGTTCATTTAAATGTTAGATTTATGCAGGGAAGAGACAAGTGTAAATATCTTCGAGAAATACGTAGAAGAATTGCCAATGAGAATGATATCAAGTTGGTGACGCGCGAATGTACGTTTAAAGGAGAGTGTAAAGGAACATGCCCGAAATGTGAAGCTGAGGTTCTGTATCTAGAGCGTGAGTTAGAGAAGAGACAAAAGTTGGGTAGAATTGTTACCATTGCGGGACTTTCTCTTGCTAGTTTGGCTTGTGGCTCTCTGCTTGCATCTTGTGATGAAAGAAATGGTGATGTGGATGATGGAAGTGTAAGTCTTTATGGTAGTCATGTTAGTGTAAGAGAAAAAGCAGAAAGAGAAGCTCTTCATAAAAATATCATTGAATATTTAAACAAAAACGGATATGTTGAATCGGAAGGACAAACAGATGTGTATAGTTTCAACTTCACTGTGACTAAAGATGGTGAGATTCAGAATATTAAATTCTATCAAGAATACGCACCTCGTAAGGACTTCATTATCTCTTTACTCCAAAGTATGCCGAAAGAAGAGTTGAATACGTTACAGAGTGATTGGAAGTTTAACGTAACCTATGTTGTGAAGTGGAGAAGAATAGAATTTAGCATTTATTATCGGTAAGTAAATGAAACCCATTAAAAACATAAGGATGAGAAAGCTTATACTACTACTTATCTCTTTGTGCGCGATGAACTTATACGCACAGGATGAAGAAGTACAGGAGTCTAAAACTTCATATTATCCTAATGGGTTTAAGATGCGATTCGATAGAATTACATTTGGAATGAATTTGGAACGTGATTGGGATGAGGGTGGTCGATACCTAAAAGTTTCGAACGGCTTTGCAATAAACTTTGGATACCAGCCTAACAAACATCTCTATTATGGTGTAGGAACTGAACTTAGATCGACATTAGACATATTCTATATTGATTTTGCTTTGCCTATTTATGCGAATGTTCAGTTCTGCGTTTCAGATAAAGTGACATCACCTTATATCGGATTAAAGTTTGGTGGGTGTGTCAGTTTGAGGGGTGAATGTAATGCTAAATATAAACTGTTTCAAGGGGAGAATGGAAAGTGGTTTCATGAGGATTATCAAAGTAAAACCGACCAAAAAGGATTATACATTCATCCTGAAATAGGTGTTAGAATGGGAATTGTAGGTCTCGGTATCGGTGTACCAATAACTGAACATATAAGGAATACAACCATTTACAATAGTCAAACTAAAATAGAGGAAAAGAAAAGGCTAAGAAGTTTTGACGTCGGAGCTAATTTGGTATTATCTTTCCGTGTCAATCTGTAATTTTATTTTCGTAGAATTTGGTGAATTAATAAAAAGCACATATATTTGTCCCCGAAAAAGAGGTGCATAATATCCTCTTTCAGGAAAAAAAGAAAAATAGAAAAATAGAATGAATTTTATAATTAACATTAACATTATTTTCATTATTCTCTTGCGTAGCTAGAGGAAGTGAGAATGTGTGTGTTATATTTAAAGATATTGAGCCTTTCTCACTTCCCGTGAGAAAGGCTTTTTTTTATGATGTTTTTTTAATTTATACATATATGAGCGATAGATTATTTATTTTTGACACAACGCTTCGAGATGGAGAACAAGTACCTGGTTGCCAGTTGAATACAGTTGAGAAGATTCAGGTGGCAAAACAGCTCGAAATTTTAGGAGTTGACGTGATTGAAGCAGGATTCCCAATTTCTAGTCCTGGCGATTTCAATTCGGTAATAGAAATATCTAAAGCAGTAACATGGCCTACGATTTGTGCTTTAACAAGAGCTGTAGAAAAGGACATTGATGTGGCAGTGGATGCTTTGAAGTATGCAAAACACAAGCGAATACATACGGGTATTGGAACATCTGATTTGCACATTAAGTATAAATTTAATTCAACACCGGAAGAGATAATTGAAAGAGCTGTCTCAGCAGTAAAATATGCTAAGAAATTTGTTGAGGATGTCGAATTTTATGCGGAAGATGCAGGTAGAACAGACAATGAATATTTAGCTCGTGTAACAGAAGCGGTTATCAAAGCTGGTGCTACTGTGGTTAATATTCCTGATACCACAGGATTCCGTATTCCTTTTGAGTATGGTGAAAAGATAAAATATCTGATGGAACATGTGGATGCTTTATCTGCAGGGAAAGCAATCTTATCTACTCATTGCCATAATGATTTAGGAATGGCTACGGCCAATACAGTTGCGGGTGTTTTGAATGGTGCTCGTCAGGTGGAGGTGACTATCAATGGAGTGGGTGAGCGTGCTGGAAACACTTCATTGGAAGAGGTTGCCATGATCTTTAAAACTCATCCTGATTTAAATATTGAGACCAATATTAACACGACTAAGATATATCAGACGAGTCGAATGGTTTCAAGCTTAATGAATATGCCTGTTCAGCCGAATAAGGCAATCGTTGGTAAGAATGCGTTTGCTCATTCTTCTGGAATTCACCAAGATGGTGTTCTGAAAAATGCGGAAACCTATGAGATTATGGATCCTAAGGATGTCGGAATTGATGATAATGCAATTGTTTTAACTGCTAGAAGCGGACGTGCGGCATTAAAGCATCGCTTACATGTTTTAGGTGTTGATGTTGATGGAGAAAAACTCGATTCACTCTATGAGGAGTTCTTAAAATTAGCGGATAAGAAGAAGGAGTTGAACGATGATGATATCCTTATGCTTGCTGGTGTGGAAAGAACGAGAGACCATCATATCAAACTTGACTTCTTACAGGTTACAAGTGGTTTAGGTGTTCGTCCAGTTGCTAGCATCGGTCTGGACATTGCAGGAGAAAAATTTGTTGCTGCATCATCTGGAAATGGTCCTGTAGACGCTGCAATCAAGGCTCTGAAGGTGATTATAAAAAGAAATATGCTACTTAAGGAATTTACGATACAAGCCATTAATAAGGGAAGCGATGATATCGGAAAAGTTCACATGCAGGTTGAACATGATGGAGCTGTTTACTATGGATTTGGCGCAAACACTGATATCGTGACGGCTTCTGTGGAGGCATATATTGATTGTATTAATAAGTTTAGAAAGTAGTCATTTCACTAAGATTCATATTTATGGGAAAAACATTATTTGATAAAATATGGGATGCGCATGTTGTGTCTCAGATTGAGGATGGTCCTACTATGTTGTACATAGACCGCCTTTACGGTCATGAGGTGACCACACCTCAGGCTTTTGACACTCTTAGAGACAAGGGTATAAAGGCTTTCCGTCCAGAACGTATCGTGGCAATGCCTGATCATAACACTCCGTCAGATCAACAGGATGAAATTCATGATCCTGTGGGAAGAACTCAGGTGGAGACTTTGAAGGCAAATTGTCAAGAGTTCAATATTAAACACTTCCCTATGGGGTCGAAAGACAATGGAATTATCCATGTCGTTGGACCGGAAAAGGCGCTCTCCCTTCCTGGAATGACTATTGTTTGTGGCGATTCTCACACCTCTACTCATGGAGCCGTTGGTGCGATTGCAATGGGTATCGGTACAAGTGAAGTGGCTCAAGTTTTGGCTTCTCAATGTATCCTTCAATCCAAACCTAAGACAATGCGTATTAACATAGAGGGTACTTTGAAACCTGGTGTGACAGCCAAGGACGTTGCTCTTTATATCATGGCTAAAATGACAACATCTGGGGCAACTGGTTATGCGGTTGAATATGCGGGTAGCACAATTCGTAATATGTCGATGGAAGGACGTTTGACACTTTCCAACTTGTCAATCGAAATGGGCTCTCGTGCGGGATTGATTGCACCGGATGAAACCACTTTTGCCTATTTGAAAGGTAGAGAGTATGCGCCTAAAGGAGCGGAATGGGATAGTGCTGTTGAACGTTGGAAAATGTTGAAGAGCGATGATGATGCAGTATTTGATAAAGAGGTCACTTATCGTGCGGAAGATATTGAACCTCGTATCACTTATGGTACGAATCCAGGCGCTGGTATCGCAATTAATGAGTCGATACCTACTTTGAATGAGATTCCATCTTCAGAAAAGACTCAGTTCGTGAATATGTTGGAATATATGCAGTTCAAAGAGGGACAAAAATTGGAGGGTGTTCCCGTTGATTATGTATTCTTGGGTGCATGTACGAATGGTAGAATTGAAGATTTCCGTGCCTTTGCTTCCATTGTTAAAGGAAGAAAGAAGGCTCCTAATGTGGTTGCATGGTTGGTACCAGGTTCATGGTTGGTTCGTCAGCAAATCATAGACGAGGGAATTGACCTTATTTTGAAAGAGGCTGGCTTTGAACTGAGATTGCCATCATGTTCTTCTTGTTTGGCCATGAATCCAGATAAGGTGCCGGCAGGTAAATTGGCTATTTCAACCAGCAACCGTAATTTCGTCGGACGTCAAGGTCCTGGGGCACGTACGGTATTGGCATCACCTTTGGTGGTTGCGGCAAGTGCAGTTACAGGAAAAATCACGGATCCAAGAAAGTTATAGGTGAATTTTATAAATTCATGGTTCAAACATAAATATAAATTGTGGGTAATAAAATTTTCGATGTTTTTGATATTTTTCTGCACAGGTCGCCGTAGAGACGCAATGCATTGCGTCTCTACAAATTCAGAAATTCTACGAAAAGAATCTATAACACCCGCATCTAAAAAAGTATCATTATGAGTAAACAAAAATTTGATATAATACAGTCAACATGTATTCCTATTGGAATCGATAATTGCAACACGGATCTGATTATCCCAGCTCGTTATTTGGCGAGTACGACCCGTGATCCGAAGTTCTTCGGAGATGCTTTCATGCGCGATCTTCGTTATGATGAAAACGGAAATGTTAAGCCAGAATTCGTGATGAACCATCCTGATTTTTCGGAGACTCCACATAAGGGCGTTCATGAAATTATTATTGGTGGACAGAACTGGGGCTCTGGTTCGAGTCGTGAACATGCCGCTTGGGCCATCGCAGGTTATGGCGTTCGTGTGGTGATTTCCAGTAGTTTCGCTGATATCCATAGAAACAACCTTCTGAATTGTTTTGTGCTCCCTGTCGTTGTTAGTCGGGAGTTCCAACAGGAACTTTTCAAAAGCATAGAGGAGAATCCTAAGATGCAAGTCAGAGTTGACGTGCCGAACCAAACAGTGACCAATCTGGCTACAGGTCACAGTGAACATTTTGAAATAAATAGTTACAAGAAATATTGTTTGATGAACGCTTTGGATGATATCGATTTCTTGCTCGAAAATAAAGAGAAGATAGAGGAATGGGAACAGAAAAGGGAAAATATGTAACAATAATGGACACGACACTCCGTGATGGGGAACAAACCAACGGAGTGAGTTTCGTACCACATGAGAAGTTGATATTGGCGCGCACCCTCCTTTTGGACGCTAATGTGGATCGAATAGAGGTGGCATCAGCTCGCGTGAGTGATGGAGAAAAAGAGGCTGTCTCAATGATTTGCAATTGGGCAAAGAGTGTGGATTGTCTTCATCGAATTGAAGTGTTGGGTTTTGTTGATGGAACTTCAAGTATTGATTGGATAAAGGAGACGGGATGCCAGTGTGTCAATTTGCTTGTGAAAGGATCACTCAGACATTGCTCTGAGCAATTGAAAAAAAGTCCGGAAGAGCATCTTCATGATGTTTTGGACACTCTTTCATACGCGCAAAAACAGGGTATGCGAGTTAACCTCTATTTGGAAGATTGGAGTGGTGGCATAAAGGATAGTGCGGAATATGTATTCTTTTTGATGGATCATCTTAAAGATCAGAAGATAGAACATTTTATGCTTCCTGACACGTTGGGTATATTGACGCCAGATCAGACCTGTCGTTGTGTGAAGTTGATGACCGATCGTTATCCTAATCTCTCGTTCGACTTCCATGCGCATAATGATTATGATTTTGCTGTGGCAAATGCGATGGCAGCGGTTCATGCGGGTGCTAATGGTTTGCATACAACCATCAATGGGTTGGGCGAACGGGCAGGTAATGCTCCTTTGGCAAGTGTTCAAGCTGCACTGAAAGATCATTATCATGTTCAAACTGGCATTAATGAGTCCAAATTAATGGAGATATGTCATTTGGTTGAGTCGTATAGCTGCATTGCAATACCACCGAATAGACCTGTCGTGGGAGAAAGTGTCTTTACGCAGGTAGCGGGCGTGCATGCGGATGGTGATAACAAATCGGGATTGTATTGCAACGGTTTACTTCCTGAACGCTTTGGTAGGAAACGTGAATATGCGTTGGGCAAAAATAGCGGAAGAGCCAATATCCTTAAGAACCTTGAGGAGTTGGGCCTCGCCCTTACACCTGAACAAACCAAGGCTGTCACAAAACGAATCATCGAGTTGGGGGATAAAAAGGAACTCGTTACGCAAGAAGATCTCCCTTATATAGTGGCCGATGTGGTTAAACATTCTGCCCCAGATGATCATGTGAAGTTGGATAGCTATATGGTGAGCACCAGTTATGGACTAAAGCCGTTGGCCAGTGTTCGTCTTGAGATTGGTGGAAAATCTTATGAAGAGACTGCAACGGGTGACGGACAATATGATGCGTTCGTTCGTGCGGTAAGACATATCTATCGAGATAAATTACAACGTAAATTTCCTTGGTTGACAAACTATGCTGTAAGCATTCCACCCGGCGGTCGTACCGATGCCTTGGTGCAAACCAGTATCTCATGGACATTCGATGGGAAAAGTTATCGAACGAGAGGCTTGGATGCCGACCAGATGGAAGCAGCTATCAAGGCAACCTTTAAAATGTTGAATCTGATAGAGGACTTGTACACACAAGCGCCTGAGAGAACGAAAGAAAATAAATAACCATTAATTTTTTATTAATATGAAATTAAAAATTGCCGTATTACCAGGAGATGGTATAGGTCCAGAAATCTCTGAACAAGGAGTCAATGTAATGACTGCCGTATGTAATAAGTTTGGACACGAAGTGAGTTATACTCATGCTATATGTGGAGCCGATGCAATAGATAAAGTAGGGGATCCATTCCCAGAGGATACCTTTAAGATTTGTATGGAGGCAGATGCTGTGCTTTTTTCTGCCGTAGGTGATCCTAAGTTTGATAATAATCCTGCTGCCAAGGTGCGTCCTGAACAAGGATTGTTGGCAATGCGTAAGAAATTAGGATTGTTTGCTAATATTCGTCCGATACAGACTTTTGATTGCTTGATTCATAAAAGTCCGCTGAAAGATGAGTTGGTGAAAGGCGCTGATTTCATCTGTATCCGTGAATTGACGGGTGGTATGTATTTTGGAGAGAAGAAAGAGGGAAGTGATTTTGCATACGATACGAATGCGTATAGCAGAGAAGAGGTAGAGCGAATTTTGAAGGAGGCATATAAATATGCACGTCAGCGCAGAAAACATTTGACAGTTGTGGATAAGGCCAATGTGTTGGCATCTTCTCGTCTGTGGCGTAAGGTGGCACAGGAGATAGCACTCCAATATCCAGATGTAACGACTGATTACATGTATGTTGACAATGCAGCAATGCGCATGGTTCAGGAACCAACATTCTTTGATGTGATGGTGACGGAGAACACTTTCGGTGATATCCTTACAGATGAGGGTTCTTGTATTACAGGTTCGATGGGCTTGCTACCTTCCGCATCGACAGGAGAACACACGCCAGTGTTTGAACCGATTCATGGATCATGGCCGCAAGCAAAGGGTTTGAATATTGCCAATCCGTTGGCTCAGATTCTTTCCGTTGCCATGTTGTTTGAATATTTTGATTTAAAAGAAGAAGGAAGATTGGTTCGTGAGGCTGTTGATGCTTCTTTGGATGCTAATGTCCGTACGCCCGAAATCCAGGTTGAAGGAGGTGCTAAGTATGGCACAAAAGAAGTGGGACAGTGGATTGTGGATTATATTAATAAGAAATAAACGGGACGAATAGAGAAGATTGAAAAGGTACTCATAAGGACATGCTCAACAAGAGCGTGTCCTTTTGTTATATGATAGCAGCAATGTTTTAAGGCTCTGTCTGTGTCTCTGTCACCACAACTATGGCAAGGTAGTTCCCATTAGGGTAGTGGCGGTAAAACGTTTTGTCGATTAAGTTTCCCTTTTTGTCGTAGTGGTATCTTATATAGATATTTCCATTTGAATCATATTGATATGTGTATCTGTAATCCAATGTCCCTGCTTTGTTATAGGCACATTCCTCAATCTCTTTCCCATTCAAATCATATTTATATGTATGTTTGCTGATGAGTTTGTATTGCTTGTATTCACATTTCTCCACAATACAACCCTTGGTATTGTATTTGTTTTTGAAAATTCTGGGGTATCCCTCCATTTGATATATATATGTCTCGATCTCTTTCCCATTAGCATCATAACGGAAATTAACTTCTTTCTGTTCAGGATAAGGAATCCCCTGTCCGTGACTTATCTTCAACCATTTGTTCTTCTCCGCAGAACCGCTGTATTCTGTTGAAATACAATATTCATGATTGGATTCTGTTTCATATCTTTTGTATCCAGCAGAATCATATTCCGTACTCACTTTGTTTAACAGAGACACCTCCTTTATCGAGTCTGATTCTATGATAACTTTATACGTTGTTTTGACGGTTCTCTTTGGTTGGCTATTTGATTCCAATGCGTTTGTACTATCCGCAGTTGGAATTATTTTCTCCATAATTTTTGTTATGTCAACAGCTGATTGACCTAATACTGTTGCGGAAGTTGTCAGCAAACAAAGTAAGCCGATAAGCGAGTATGTGTGTTTGCGTGTTGCCATGACTATCGTTTGATGATTAGTTGTTGCCCTATTCGCAGATTCGCATTTTTCATCTGATTCCACTTCATAATCTCCTCTGCTGTGCAACCATATTGCTTGCCGATTCGGTATAGTGTTTCCCCTTTCTTCACAATGTGAGTGGAGACTTCTTCTTTTTTCTCATCGCTGTTTCCGTTGTCTTCTTTCGGTTTCTCATCTTTGTTGACACTCTTTTCCTGATCAGAAGACTCTTTCTTCACGTCTGTGGAGTCAGAAGGTGCGGGAGATATCTCTTTCTTCTCATCTTTTGAATGATTTTCGATTGACTCTTTCTCCTCGTTAGGTTGTGGAGCAGATGTGTCAGGATTGATGAGAAGTTTCTGACCAATCTTCAAGTTGTTGTTTTTTAGATTGTTCCATTGAATGATATCATCCACTTTACATCTGTATTGTTTGGAGATGCGATAGAGATTGTCACCTTTTTGAACAACATGAACAATGTTTGTTTCTTCTTTTTTAGTCTCCTTGTCGGTGATAACCTCTTCTTTTTCAGTGTTTTTTTGAAGCGTGTCGGTTGACGGAGTGTTTTTGTCGTCACGTTTAGGAGTAGGTTCAGCATCTTTCTTGTCAGTATCATCTTTTTGATCTGGTATGAATTCATCAGAAGATTCTTCTTCTCCGATAATTCTCCGATAACCTATAAATCTTTTGTTGTAGTAGTCGAGCCCTGGGTAAAGATCGATTGTGACTCCCTTCTGGACGGAAGCATGAATGAAATAAACCGTGTCGCTATTTCCTTTGTGATCGACAACGATTCCGACGTGTCCGACGCTTTTGCTTTTCGCATTACTTCCTTTGAAAAAGATGAGGTCGCCTTTTTTTGTTCTTCCTTTTTTTATCTTATCTCCTTGAGTGTATTGGGAGGAGGAAGAACTGCTAAGAGAGTAGCCAAAGTGACTGAATACATAGCTGGTGAATCCAGAGCAATCGAAAGTCTTTGGACCTTTGCTTGCATATTTATATTTGCATCCAATATATTTCTTTGAATAGTTAACGAGAGAGTCTCTGAGTAAGTCATCTGTACGAGATCTTCCCCATGCATTAATGGATAAGAAACAAAAAAGTGAGATAAGAAATAAACTTTTGGTCTTCTTCATTTCAGATTATGTTTCGGGAGAATATATAGTATTCACCTTAATTAACAGAACGTTGCAAAGGTAACCATTATAATTGGAATTATAAATTTTATAGTTGACTTTATGAAATAACCAGTTGGAATTTTGAAAAAAGCAAATAAATAATTATGTTTGCTTAAAGGAAGTTCTCGAAAAAAAATGAGGTATGGTGGAGTTGAGTCATAATCAAGAGAAGAAGGATAAGAAAGAGTGGGCCATTATCAATATGTTCCGTTCCAGTTACCCGTATTTCCCTATAGGTGAGTTGGAAAAATCCGAATCACCCGATTTCTTATTGCATTCAGGAGGGAAACTGATTGGCATTGAACTGACGGAGTTGAAGTATGAAAGGGAAGATAAGCTATTTAATTTGCGTGCACATGAAGACTTCCTTACATACATGATGGAAGATGCGCAACGAATAGTGGAGGAGAAATGTGATTATAAACTGATGGTGGAGGTCTTGTTTTCTGATGATATTAGTCCGACGGTTTTGATGGTAAATGAAGAGGCACGCTTGTTGGTTCGACAAGGGTTGGCAGAGTCGATCGCGAGTGTGGTTTCAGAGAATATTCCGGAAGCTACGGGAACAAAATACAAAGTGGATCGAACATCCAAGTATGGACATCAGAGTTTGCATCCTAAAATTCAATGTATCACTATATTGAATGTGACAGGTAGATGGTATGAAGGGTTGTGGTATGCCGCCATAGCTACGAAAGTGAAGCCTCTTTCCATCTCTAGTGTGTCGCAAAGATTGGTTGCGAAAAATTGTAAATTGCGGAAATATAATTCATCCTGTGATGAACAATGGTTGGTGATTATACAGAATAGTTTCTTGATGTCAAGTTCGTATAATTCGTCGACCGCAGCAGAGGCGCTTGCCCATCATTATAAAAGTAATTTCGATAAAGTATTCGTCTTTGAGCGAAGTGAGGGGTTGGTGACACGCTTGGATATTGAAAAGTATGAGGATAAAAAGAAAAAATGAAGATTTTAAAAACGGTTGATTGCTATTCTTGATGTTAAAAAATATTAATATCTTTGTGCCGTAAATTAAAATGCAAATGAATATAAAAAACATTTTGTTAGCATTTCCTGTAATGGCCTTCACAATGGTTGGATGTTTACAGGAAGAGCCGTTAGAATCGGAGGCAGACATTCTTCAATGCAAGTTGTCTGGGGATAAAGAGTATCTTATTACGAAAGCCGACACGTTGATGGAGGTGACTAGTATAATGAATAACATCACAATATTTGTAAAACAGGGTTGTGATTTAACTAAAAGAGCTCCTGAATTTGTCTTGACAAAGGGTGCCACAATATCTCCTAAGAGTGGTTCTGTTCAAGATTTTTCGGATAATAAGGAGGTGATTTATACCGTTACATCCGAGAGTGGAGAGTGGAAACGAATCTATCATGTGACCTATCGCTGTGCGGTGTCGTTGCCTACCCATTTCAGCTTTGAAAATTATATGTTGAATGAATCTAACAAATACCACATCATATATGAAGTTGTAGATGGTGTAGATATTTTGTCATGGTGGAATACTGGAAATCCTGGATTCTGCTTGGCATCAAGTGTGGGACCAGAAGGATATCCAACGGTGGTCGTGGAAGATGGATATAAAGGGAAAGCTATTAAAATGACAACCCGTTTTGCAGGAAGTTTCGGAAAAGCAGCAGGTATGCCAATTGCACCAGGAAATTTGTTCTTGGGAACATTTAATGTACAACAGGCGTTGAAGTCGCCTCTGTCGGCAACACGTTTTGGTGTGCCATTCTTGCAAGAACCGGATTCCATAGTGGGTTGGTATAAATACAAACCAGGTCCGAAGATGACAGATGGCTCGTATCGTGAGATAGATGGAACGGACGATTTCAATATCTATGCTATTTTGTATGAAAACACAGATAAGGATGGTAATGCTGTGATGTTGGATGGAACCAATTCATTGAATAGTGAGCATCTGGTTCTGTTGGCACAAATGCCAGCATCCGATCGGAAGAATACAGACAAGTGGCTTCGATTCTCCTTCCCATTCAAAGCAATGAATGGCAAGAAGGTAGATAAAGATAGATTGCAGAAGTATGGTTATAATTTTGGAATCGTCTTCTCATCCAGTTTGAAGGGTGATGATTTCACGGGAGCCGTCGGAAGTGAGTTGTATGTGGATGAAGTGGAGATTGTGTGTAAGGAAACAGCTAAATAAAAGGGAGAACGAAAGATGAGAAATAAGATTATTACATTATTGTTGCTGTTAGGATGTATGATGAGTGCTTTCTCTCAAACTGAGGTGGGGGAGAATGTGAAAAATAACGTCCAGTATGATACTGCACGTGTGAAGGCAGATCGTCCTCTTCCGTATTTTGAGTTTCGTCTTGGATTTGAAGTAGGAGGAACTGTTCCTTTCCCATTGCCAGCACAGATTCGTAAGATTAATGGATTTGCTCCTTTGGGGAATTTCTCAGCTCAGGCTTTGTCTAATATGCCATTTAACAAAAGATGGGAGATGTTGTTGGGACTTCGTTTCGAGCGTAAAGGAATGACCACAAAGTCTACTGTAAAGGATTACAACATGTCTATACAAGATGATGATGGAGGAACAATCATGGGAAGATGGACAGGAGATGTTACCATGTCAGCAGATCAATGGATGTTAACGCTTCCGGTTGCTGCCACATTTAATATAACAGAAAAGGGTAAGATTCGTTTGGGTTGTTATTATGGGTATGTCTTCAAGGGTTTGTTCTATGGAGAGGTGCAAAATGGTTATTTGAGAGAAGGAGACCCAACGGGTGCGAAGATAGAGGTGGGAGAAGAACCACAATCATTTGAGTTTAATGAGGATATGCGTCGTTTCCAATGGGGATTGACCTTAGGAGGCGAGTGGAGTTTGGGTAAACGCTTTTCTGTCTTTGCCGATTTGGATTGGGGATTGAATAACATATTCGTACCAACGTTTGAAACCATCTCATTTGATATGTATCCGATTTTTGGAACGCTGGGTATAGGTTATTCGTTTAAGTAACACAAACTTAGGAATAGGTAGGTGTAATCTTTTCCATTTCTTATTTTTTTTATATTTTTGCATCGCTTTTAAAAATAAAAGGAGCTAGGTTCCGTTTGTTCTATAGGTTTTTATAATATTGAGTTTTGAAAAAAGTTGTTTTTAGCATATTATTGCTTGCGATGTCCTTGACCGCCTATTCGGCAGGTTCGGTGGGACGTATGAATAATTTGATAAATGCCGATAATCGTCTGTATCATTTTGGCTTCATTTTAGGATTGAACATGATGGATTTTAATCCTACGAATGCGGCAGTAGTATATCAAAAATCGCCAGATGCAGAGGAGGAAATCTGGTTTGGTGAGGATGTGAGAATGTCACCAGGATTTACGGTAGGTATCATTTCCGACTTGCGTATATTTAGTTGGTTGAATCTACGTTTTTGTCCGCAGCTCTATTTTAATGAAAGATGTTTGCAGTTTAGAGATTCAGAGGGAAATATTTCGCCTAAAGGAGATTTCAGTATCCAGTCTAACATCATGGAGTTCCCGTTGGATTTGAAAATCAGAGGACAGAGAAAGAATAATTATCGACCATATTTATTAGCAGGAGTAGCTATGACATTGGATATGGGTCGAGATGCTGAAGCACCTATCATGTTAAAACAAATAGATTATGGTGTGGAGTTTGGATTAGGATGTGATTTCTATTTGCCATATTTTAAATTGGCTCCAGAATTTAAGATCTATTTGGGCTTAGGCGATGTTTTGGAGCGTGACAGACCAGAGATTGCAGATTATACAGATTTGAAATATACGAATACATTATCTAAGTTGACATCACGTTTGTTTATATTGTCATTCAATTTCGAATAGTAGTGAAATTCTAATTGAGCTTTTCAGATCAATTGGTTAGTTATGATATGAGATAGATTCGAAGAACTTGTGTTTTTCGAATCTTTTTTTTGTCCTGTAAATTCATTTCGAGAGATTTTGAATTTGTCATGTAGTAAAAGAAGTTCGGAAAAGAGAGGGATAGACAGAACGGTGTTCCCGTTTGGAAAGATTTCTTTTTAATAAATTTTTCTGTTTCAATAATTTGTCGTAAATTACGCCGCGAATTATATTCGATTTTGTGTTTAATATAATAAATTGATACATAAGGCTTTACATTTTGTTATTTGTGTAAAAATGAAGTATGAAAACGAAAAAAATTAATAAAACGGATAAGTATATGGGGTATAATGGAAAACACGTGTGTCGGTCTTTGGTAGGATTGGCACTAGTAATGATGTTCAGCATCGGAGATGCACTGGCGCAGTGTATCGTAGGTGGAACAGACTTCAAAACCAGTAAAACATTGTGTAATCCTGTTCTTTCCAACGACTCGGATGGATGGTTCAATAGTAAGGTTGATAAGTTGCTCAAGGAAGAAACAGCAGGTTGTGAATACTATGAGGTGATTGGTAATGCAATCCAGACGGGTATGCCTTCGAACACGATTACAACTAGATCAACTCTCTTTACAACAAAGGGTTGGGCGGATTTGATAAAACAGAATGGATATTTAACTACGAATCCAGGCGGATTTACAGCTATTACTGCGAATCCAAAGTTGATTGATCCGATATTGTCAGAAGGAAACGGAACCAATATGTTGGTGAATGCGGGAACTTCTCATGACCGTGGTTATTTTATGGCTTATTCAGTAGATGGATTAAAACCAGGGTCAAACGTCACGTTGACGATGGATGTCTATTATCTGATTGATGAAGCATCTATGAAAGCATCGTTGGCAGCATCAGGAAAAACAGAAATTTCCATATTTGGTGGTAGTGTTCAATACAGAGCAAGTGGTTCTCAAATGCCTGCAGCAGGATTAAAATGGTCTACCTCATTGGATGCCAATGATTCTCCAAACACTACAACATCGACGACGATTGCTGCAAAGAGTGGTGCACAGAAGGTGACAATGACAGGTAAGGCAGATGCTAATGGTAGAGTTACTTTTTATGTAAGTAGAACCAATCCTAATGCATTGCCAATTGGTATTGATAATATTAGAATTACGGGTGATGTACAGCCAGTTATTACAAGTGCTAAAATGATGCCTGTATGTCCGGAAAACCCTGTGATGCTTTATTTGAAACATACATATCCAGAAGGAACAACCTATTCATGGTCTGTGCAGGGTGGAACAGAAACGAGTACTACTCAATCTTTTTCAGTAACTCCGAAAGAGGCAAATAAAACTTATACAGCAAAATGTTCGGTTACACCTCCAGGATGTACTGCAGCTTCAGCTTCATTTACAATAGAGACTAAGGAGTGTTGTACAATGAAAGATGCATCAGGAAATGATCTTCCTATGGCAGAAACCAATATCTTCTATGATGATTTTGGTACTTTCCCAGACAATAAAACTTACGAATATCGTGATGCAAAGGGCGCTGTTCATACAGTGCCAGTAGATGGTGGATTGTGGACGGATGTGACTCGTCCATTCTCTACTAAATTCCAGCCAGGTAGTGATATTAAAGGTGATACATATTCTGGTAATGGAGATATTACTTCTTGTATTACGAATGTGAATCCTTATACTCCTGGTATCAACGGTGATGCTTCTGGTTCAGGACGTGGTGGTATGCTTATCTTCGATGTGGATAAAGCATTCGGAAAAGGTTCTGGATTGGCTAATACGGTGATTTATGAACGTGAAATATGTGGATTGTGTAAAGGTAAAGAAATCACGTTTAGTGCATCATTCGGTGCTGTGAATAAAAATCCTGCAGGTGTGGGAGAAATGGCGATTGTGCTTCGTAAAGGTTCTGCCACTGGAGAGGATTTGTTGAAAGGTGCTGGTAAGTCAGGTATGTTGTATGGAGACGAAGGTTGGCGTACGGTAGAACAGAAATTTACAGTACCAGACAATTCGTTTAGTTGTGTTGTGCTTCAAGTTGTAAATATTACAGATAGTTATAGCACAAGTCAAGGTGACTTTGCTATTGATGATATTGTCTTTTCTGTATGTACACCTCCAGATGTTGCAGTGGATGCAGTGTTGAGTGGTCATGCAAAGGATTTGCTAGATCTTTGTGTGGATGATATATTAACATTGGAGGCTGAAATCTCAGATGTAGCAAAACAATTTTATGGTTCGAATATTGGTTATTTGTTCCAATATGCTTACGAAGACCCTACTGTAGTTGATGACGATAAAATTACATGGTATGATTTGAGTAGCATACAGTCTAGTGGCGAATTTGTGATTAAGGATCCTGCTACTCATCCTGCTTTTGAAAAAATACAGTCTGGAGATGTGTTGAATGTCTATTTCCGCGTGGTGATAGGTGACGGTAGTTATTTGTCAAACGAAAGAGATGAATGGGAACACATGAGTGCTTTGTCTCCTTGTCGTGCAATTTCAATTTCTTCAATTCCGATTGTCGCTGGATTGAATTGTGCTGCATGTTCTCATCCTGATGAGAAACGTACTTTCACGTCTGATAAGGGTCGATTGAGTGGTAAGACTTTGAGACTCTGTAAGGAGGATGGTGAAGCAACAGTTGGTTTGAAGGAGCCTATCCACGGAATTGATAAAGACGATAAAGATTATTATAATTATGAGGTGTCATGGTACAAAGATGAAGTCAAAGCTTCTAATTTGTTAGGAACAAAAACATGTAGCGAGACGGCTCAAACGGCACCTGAGTTAAAAGTAGACTGGTCGAAGGTAGAGGAAACAGGTACAAAATATATCATCTCTATTCATGATTATTATGACCCTGCCATGACTTCTACACCATGCGACATAACAGATACCATCATCGTTTATGCAGACCCTGTTCCGACAGATAAACTGAACGATCCAGATCCATTCTGTGAGGGCACATTGTCAGCAGAACCTAATAAATCCATTGCTGGTTACAAACTACTATGGTATGAGGATGCTGACACCTTGACTCCGATGGCTGCTGCTCCTTCTGTTGCTTCTACATTGGCTGCAGATTCACCATCTACAAGCTACTACGTCTTGGTGAATACAACGACAGGTTGCCGTGGTGAGGCAAATCCATACAAAATTACAGTAAACCCTATTCCAGAGGAGACGTTGCAGGCTATTCCAGAGTTCTGTCAGGGTGATGAGACGGCAAAACTTCCTACTTCGAATTCTTACGAGGTGAAATGGTATAATGATGCAAATGCTAGTTCGGCAGCAATCACAGATTTGTCTACTTTGCCAGGTAAAACCGTCCCATACACTTATTATTATACTTTGACAGATAAGAGTAAAACGCCTAATTGTACGAGCGATCCTGAAAAGTATGATTTTACAGTGAAACCAACCGCCGAGGTTACGGTGACTGTTACTCCTGCTTGTGACGTGACAACTGTTACAACGCAGACAGTTCCGACTACAGCAACAGTAAACTGGACAATCGATGGTACGACAACCGTTTCTGATGCATCGTCCATCACGGTAGACAATAGTACATATAAAGCTGGATCATACGAGGCAATCGCCTCTGCAGATGGCTACTGTGACAGTAAACCAGACACGAAAACAGTAACGTTCAATTCAACCCCTGATCCAATCAATGCCTCAATCAGCGAGTACCTGAAAGCTGACGGTACACCTGATTATACATTGATAGATGCTAAGGTGGCTTCACTTAAGTCTGCTGATTCAAACGTGAAAGTTTATTGGTCGGGCGTGATCGGTTCCACTCAGGAGGATCAATCTTCATCCATGACAGCTCCTACAAGTGGATACTCTACAACGAGAGTCAACCCAACTCCAGATTTATCATCAACAGATGATGAATTCTTCTACTATTGGATTTATCAGGAGTTGGAAAACTCAGAGGTTACATGTCCGAGTGAAACAACAATCGTCGTTGTGCCTATCTTGGGTGCTCCTGCTCCAATTGTTCACGATACTATCTATTGCTTGAACAGTCCGGTAGTAGCAGCATTAAGCAAAAATGTAAAGATCAATCAGGCAAAACCTGATGTTACATACGAGTTGGTATGGAAGGATGGTGTGGACGAAACCACCGTTCCTCCTGTAAATGCAGTGGGTAAATTCACCTACGAAGTGGCACAGCGTGATAAAGCTAATCCAAATAACATTAGTGCTTATCGTAAGATTACAATCGATGTACGTGGTGTGAAGGTTCCTGATGTTGCAGCTAATAAACTTGCTTATTGTGCGGAAGATGCAGCTCAGACCCTTTCTGTAACGAAAGTCGAAGACAATGCGAACAACTATTACGCAACTGGTTTCGAATGGTTCTTGGATGGCTCTCCTCAGGCATCCACTCCGACACCTAACACATCTGTTTCTACGACAACGTCCTACCATTATGGCGTTCGTCAGACATACACAGTGCCTACTTCCGGCGAGGTTTGTTACGGTGATACGGCTACCTTTGATGTGAAGGTTACATTCGTACCTCAGTTGCAAACAACTCAGGTTACTTACTTGAAGGCAAAAGCAAATGGTGCTGGTACTTTTGATAAGAATGTGAAGGAACAAGAACCTTCAGCATATACGGGTGATGATGCAGGTGCTACGATTAACTGGTACGAAAGTGATGGAACCTCTTGCGGAACACCATTGGTTGGAACTCCAACACCTACTGTAGATCCTTCTGTTCAGCCTGGTAAAGATCAAACGGTATACTATTGCGTTTCTCAAACGGTTGATAACTGTGAAGGAAAAACAAATATCGTAAAAGTGGTTATCAGTGATTCTCCAAATCCAATTGTGGCACCAGTTTCCTATTGTGAAGGCGAGACTACAAGCCCATTGACTGCTCAAATCAATGAGTTGACCAACCCTGCTTCTGCTTATCAATTGATTTGGTATGATGAGAACCATTCTAAGATTACTGATGGTCCTACGGGTCCAACTCCAACAGCTGTTATGCGTGCTGGTGAGACATTGACGAGCACATATAAATATTATGTGACTCAGCAGTTGACTGCTACGGGTGCAGAAAGTACGGAAAGTGAAATCATAGTGACTGTCTATGCTAATCCAGTATTGTCAATCGCTAACCCTCCTGCTATCTGTGAGACAAATGTTGATTTGGCTCCTACTGTAACTTTGACCAATACGGTGGCTGGACAAATCTACAATAAAGAGTACTTCTCCGATGCAGCTGGCTCAACCACATTGCCTCTTGGCTCTGTCGTAACGGAATCAGGTACTTATTATGTAAGATATTCTTACAATGCGAATGTGACATCTGGTGTGACTTGCGTTTCAACGGTTGATCCAATTGTTGTTGTCATCGATACTTTGAAAGTTATTACTCCAGATACCGTTTCTACATGTCCAGCTAGAACTGCCACTCTTTCTTCTATAGTGGAGAAAAACACATCAAGTGCAAGTTATGCATGGGCAGGTGATGGCGAGACTGGTACGACTGTCGAGAAGTTTACTACACATGCCTTCCCAGGTAATTATGGCGACGAGTATCCATACACGTTGACAGTAACTGCTGGAACTTGTGTTGAAACGAAGACGATAATTGTTAAGTTGGGTGAGGGTCCTTTGAATGGTACTTTGACATTGTCTGACCCAACGAAGACAACTGACGCTGTGGTTGTTTATAAGGATGGTATGACTACTGATCCATTCTACTATTGTGGTGGAATCGTAACGATAACTCCTAATTATGAGGGTAGTGGTGATTATAAGTTAACTTCACCTTCTGGCTCCAGTGTTCCTGGAACGTCATTCCCTGTGTCGGGTGCAGGTCAGTACAGACTTGACTTTACGAACGGTTGTCCTACTAAATTGTTCTTCAACTTGGTTAACGCAGAGATTAGTTTGACAAATACAACACCTGAATTGACCATGTGTGAAAAGGATAAGTTCACTTCTACTGTGAATGTGACCCCTGCAGGACTTGACTATTCATTGGTATGGAAGAAAGACAATGAGGTGATTTCTGGTCAGACGTCAGAAACTTATACCATTGAGACTACAGAACCTGCTAACAGTGGTAATTATGTGGTTGAGGCTGATCGATTTGGTTGCCCTGCCACTACGACAATTGGTGACTTGAAAGTTAAACCATACATAAAAGTGGTTGAGGATAAAGATCCTTACATTGTACCAAGAGGAAAATCACAGGATTTGTCAATCAAATTCTTGGAACCTACTGATGGTAGTATCTTAAGTGATGTTAAATGGGTAGACAAAGGTGATACTGTAGCTAATGCTGTTTCTTATACAGTAAACGATGTGCAGACAGATCACAAATACACTATCTTGATGCATGATGATGATTATTGCGATGCAGTGACTGAAATGAATGTATGGGTGGATGCTGTAATTGAAATGGCTACTTCATTGGCTGATGTGCAATGTTATAACATGAAATATGAGTTGAGAATTGATACAACAGGAACTGGTCCGTTCAGACAAGAAAATGTCTCTCATGAAGTAACGGTGAAACGTACGATGAATGGTGTCACTACAGATATGACAGACCAGTTGAAATTGGTGAACAATATTCTCGTGTTGGAGGTGACGGCTATAGAAGATGCTTCATACGCAATTAATTTCACGTATGGCACACAAGTGATAGATTCAATTGAAAAGGCTGAAGTAATTCCAGCAATCAGTGTCACATTGCCTGCTACTCGAACCATCTGTGAGGGTGAGGAGATCGACCTTGTAGTAACAGATGTACAACCTGCAGGAACGACGGTAACTTGGAATTCAGATAATACAATTCAAGGAACAAACCTTGGTGAAACAATTACTGTGAAACCGAAGTTTGTAGCTGGCACAGGTCATCAATCAGTATATTCTTACTATTTGGAAGCATACAATGAGGCATGCGACAACAAAGAGACATATACAGTGAAGGTGAATGTGGATGAACCTTTGACAGGTGAGATTGTCGGTGATTCTCCTATTTGTGAGACGAAGAGCTCATCTATTTCAGCTGCATCTTATGACGCTAGCACATATGTATGGACAATGGGAGGAAGTACAGAGGTTGCCACTTCTTCAAATATTGTGGTAACTCCGTTGGAAACAACAACATATGTAGTGGATATGACACGCGGAACATGTACTGCACAAGATCAGTTTACGGTGGTTGTAACATCTAATCCGAAGATCTTGTCTATGGATTCCGTAGGTATTCGTGATCGTCAAGTAATCACTGATCAGGAGAGAGGTACGGGAGTCTTCACTTACTGGTTGGATGAGAACAAATCGACATCAACAACGTCAGATATAATTAAGAATTTGACATTTGGAGCTCACGTGATTAGTGTTATAGATGACAATGGATGTACATCATCTTTCAGATTCTCATTGGATCCACCTGAAGTTATCATTCCAGAGTTCTTCACACCAAATGGCGATGGAATTCATGACACATGGATCGTTGGTAAATTGGCAGAGGTTTATCCAAATGCTATTGTAAACATCTATGATAGATTTGGAAAATTGGTGGCACAGTTCCTTGGTGATGATAATGATGGTTGGGATGGATCATACAATGGTGTTGCTCTACCATCCACCGACTATTGGTATATGATTGATATCGCAGAGATTGAAAAACAATATACCGGACACTTTACGTTGATTAGACGTTAATATTTTGAAACAAATAAATTAGAGAAAGTGAGGCGCCATCGTCTCACTTTTTCTTGAATGAATCTATAGGTAATAAAAAACAGTCCGTTTATGAAGCGCGTATTCATCTTACTTTTTTTATCTCTTCATCTGATGCAGGGGTATGCCGTACTTAGTGAGCAGAGTTTGGAGCAGACAATCTCCGTTCTTCGTGCCGAGTTGGAATATTACAAACAAGAGCAGAATTCGACGATAAAAAGTACAGATTCAATACGTGATCGTCAACATGAAAAAGTTGTTAGAATTATGAAGGAGAGCGAACAGGTCTCCTTGATGCTCTATTCACAAAAACAGGACCATACATTTGACCTTGCATATGCATGTCACGAGGCTACCTCTATGTATGAGGAATTCTCCTCTCATCAGATTCCTTACAATAAGATCTTGTCGAATTTCCAACATGAGATTGATCGATACAATAATCTGATAGATGTTTTGGAACTATTGCCTCCAAGATTGAAAAGAATGGTGAGTCAGGAGCAACTGGACTCAATCCGTAGTCAGGTCCGTGTCCGTATGGATGAAGATGGCGAGTTGGATTCCTTGTCGTTCGATGAGTTTATCCGACAAACTCTTGCAAACATGGACACAACAAAGATGAAGCAGAAAAATGGACTCTTCAAACTTAGTGGAGCTGCACAGGTGGATAGAGACTCCTGTATTGCAATTGCTAAGGAGATAAAGGCCAGCTTGATAGATATGTATAACAGTGTGTCGGAAGAGAGTGAACACTACACTTTCCTATCACAACGCCTTAAGAAGTTAAATGATTATGCATTGGAACGATACAATGATATCAAGCAATTGATATTTAAAAACGGAGGGGAAAATTATTTTGTGATTATGAAGAATTTCCCTCGCTATTGGAGGGTGGCAAAAAGGGATATCAGAGAAAAATATTACCAGCCGAAGGACAAAAGAGTGAAGTCTGAATGGCGTGGTCCAATCGTTTTGGCCTTGTCTTTGTTTATCGTGTTCTATGTACTCATAGCAATGGCTCTTAGTAACGTGATTGTCCGTTTTTGTGTTCCTGAAAAATTCAAGGGACATACATTCCAGCAAAAGAAATTCTACTATATCTTGGCAGCTGCTGTAATTTTATTTGCAGTTGTTGTATTGGTGATGAGAGGAGTGATGACACACCATTTCTTCCTGATGGCAAGTTCCCTTTTGATAGAATATGCAACGCTAGTCGGTGCTGTATTATTCTCCCTCTTGATTCGTGTGAATGGAAGTCAGATCAGAAGTAGTTTTGCCGTTTATCTTCCTATCTTGTTGATGGGATTTGTCATTATTGTATTCCGAATTGTTTTCATTAGTAATAGTGTTGTGAATGTGATCTTCCCTCCGTTGTTGTTGATCATCACCATTTGGCAGTGGATTGCGATTCGTAGACACAAGGGAAACATACAATTTAGTGATATAGCATACGCATATATCTCATTGCTGGTCATTGTTGTTTCTTGTATTGCAAGTTGGATGGGTTATACCTTATTGGCAGTTCAAATCTTTATCTGGTGGTTATTCCAATTGACGGCAATTCAAGCGATAACATGTGTCAGAGACCTTTTGAAACGTTATGAATTCAGGTTCCTGACCACTCGTATCATGAAGAAAAATGGAGTAGAGGATATGGGTAAAGCAGCGCGTAAGGCTGTTTCACTGATGAATCCGACCAAGAAGGAGAAAGGTAACAATTTTGAGATTACCTGGTTTTATGATTTGACACGTATCACGTTGATACCTGTTGCGGTAGTCTTGTCTTTATTCCTTTGTGTCTATTTTTCTGCAGGCATATTTGATTTGACGGAGTCTGTTGAGTCTGTTTTCTCTGTTAATTTTATCAATGTGGAGGGAGTCTGCCAATTGTCAGTTCAGAAACTAATGATTGTGGCCTTGCTTTTCTTCTCATTCCGTTTTGTGGATTATATAGCAAAATCGGCTTATAAGAAATATCGCATGAAATATGCGTCTGATAACAGAGATGCGAATATCACATTGGCAAACAATATCATTTCCATTTTAATATGGGGTATCTTCATCATCTTTGTATTGGTGATGTTACGCATTCCAAAATCGGGTATTTCAATTGTGACAGCAGGTTTGGCAACGGGTCTTGGTTTCGCCATGAAGGATGTCTTGGAGAACTTTATCTACGGACTCTCTTTAATGACGGGACGTGTCCGTGTCGGTGATTATATAGAATGTGATGGCGTTCGTGGTCGAGTAGATTCCATCACGTATCAAAGTACTCAGATCATCACGTTGGATGGTTGTGTGATAGCGTTCCTGAACACCTCTTTGTTTAATAAGAATTTCAAGAATCTGACACGTAACCACGGATTTGAATTTACGAAGTTGAGTGTTGGTGTTGCGTATGGTACGGATATTGAAAAAGTAAGAGGTTTGTTGAAGGAGTCTATGACGAAGTTATATGATTATGAGCGCAATGGACTACCTTCAGTGGACAAAGATAAAGGCATAGGTGTATTCTTGAATGAGTTTGGAAGTAGTTCGGTGGAGTTATATGTCACTATTTGGGCTTCCGTAGAGGATAAATTCCGCATAACGGGAGTGGCAAAGGAGATTATTTACCAAACGTTACGTGAAAATAACATAGAGATTCCATTCCCTCAAAGAACAGTTCATATTGTGTAGGGAGAAGATTTTATTCTTTTCTGCGAAAAGGTTTTCTAATAATAATTTTGTTTTTTTTTGTTAAAACCTTATATTCGTACTTCAAATATAGACTATTTAGAATAAATACATAAAAATAAGACGAAGAACTGACTGATTAGATGCTGTTTAGAGGGTTAAATGAGGATGGTTTCATGAACTAATTATTTGTTAGATAATGATTTCCTTGAGATTGTGTTGGTTTTTCGTTCTAGAAAAGAAGTAGCTTATGGATACGTCAAATTATGGATGGAATGGATCCTCTTATGTACGGTGGAATAATATGAAACAACGAGACAAAAAGAAAATAATACTGATTGCGGCAATAGCTGTTGTAGCTTTGCTGGCATTTGTCTACTGGGCAAAGTTTTATCATAAGGTTGCTTATTATGAGGAGGTCGTTTTCCGTTATGAATGGCCAGAAGGTATTAATAAGCTATCAAAGTCGGAGGCGAAAAAACGTCATATTTCATATATGTTGGAGAAGGATGGTGCTTTAAGTTCTCATTGGACGAAGGTCTCTGCTGTCGATGGCAAATTGGAGATGAATAAATATAATACCTCCAATACTTTCAACAAGGTCTTTTTATATCCAAGTTTTTCCATAGGTGATAGTCATGCATCCCGTCTTGCTGCACGTTTGAATGATGTGTGCAGTTGGGAATTTGTGGCAGATGAGAGTAATGAACATGTTATTCAACAAAAAGCGTTTGATGATAAAGGATCTCTGATTTACAACTTCTCCTATTCAGGATATACAGACAGTACTTATAGCGCTATTTATACGAGTCCAGGAGGTATACCTATTCGAGCATCGCAGCATGGAGCAATCATCGTTAGAATAACATTGGATAAGAATGGACATCGTTCATTGGTTGAGTTTTTCGATGCATGGGGTAATCGTAGTAAAGATAGAAACAAGGTCTATGCATATCGTTATGAATATGATAATGATGGATTGTTGAAACGTAAGGGCGCGGTAGACATAAACGGCAATTATGTATATGATGCCCAGGGTGTATCGTCGATTGAAAATCAACATGAAAAGGGAAGAGTCGTTAGTCGTACATATTTAAATCCAGAAGGAACACCAATTAAGAATATGCGAGGCTATTCATCTGAAAAACTTTCATATGACAAGTTAGGACGACTCTCGTCTGTAGAATATTTTGGTGAAAATGGCGAACCGGTTTCAATCATTGACTATGATGATGTTTGTCATCGTATTGAGTATGAGTATGATGATAATGGTTATCTCATTAAGTGTCTATGTAAAGATGATTCAGATGTGATTGTGGGTGAAAGAGGATACGGTATATGTTCCGAAGGATATGTGTGTGAATGTGATATGGATAGTGCCATGTATGTCAAGCCAGTGTATAACGAACAGAATCGGTTGATTGCCCTTTGGGGATATCGGAATGATAGCATTGTTGCAGATAAAAAAGGCGTGGCTGGAGTTCTGTATGAATATGATGAGCGTGATAATTTGGTAAAAAAATCCTACGTAGGAAAGGACAAACAACCTGTTGCTATTGAAGGATCTGTCTATTCAATTACATACGACTATGATGATTTTAACAATTGCACGAAAGTCTCTTTCCGAGATAGTAATGGTGTGAATGTGAAGAACATGCTGCAAATCGTTTATACATATAATCCGTATGGAAATGTGACATCCATTGAATGTTATTCAAGCGATGGCAAAAAGCCTATCAACGGAACTGGAGGTTGGTGTTGTTGCGAATACGTTTATGATGAAAATCGATTTAAGAAAGAAACAGTTTACTATGATGTTTCGGGCTATGTGGTTTATACTCCTAAGAAGAAATATGCGATAGAACGTTTAAAGAACGATGCTTATGGAAGACCTATATGCCGCTACTATCTAGATGACAATAAAAATCCAATGACGGTCGATGGTTGTAGTTGGGATTCGCTGATCTACGAAGGTCCAAATTTGGTTAGGGAGATTGCATTCGATGCAAAATCCAATCCTCTGTTCTCTATAGAGTACAAGTATGATTCTTATCGTCGATTGATAGAGGAGTCTTTCCTTGATAATAAAGGCAATCTCTGTATGAAAAAGGGTTATGCAAAGAAACAGACGGAATATCAAAGAGGTGGAAAGTCCATCACTTCTTATATGGATATCGCAGGAAAAGTGTTGCGTAAGGATTCCGTTTTGTCGGAAAAAGAGGTGTTTGGAAAAAATATCCAAGACAATCAGGTGAAGTATAGAAGTGTTAGAACACGAAATTGGAAATATGAGGGATACATGAAAAATGGAGTGCCTTTTGGAGAGGGTCGTTTCACATGGATTCCTACAGGATTTTTTATAGAAGGCTCATTTAATGGATGGTCTACAATGATTAATTCTTGGAATTGTAACGAAGTTTATTGGAATGAAAGACATGACTAAATATATAATATGTTGCATCTCTCTGTTGTTTAGCGTTACCGCTATGGCAGATAGTTGGACGGATGTGATTGTTGCTAAGCCAGACTCTTACATTGAGAGAAATGATACAATCTTTTTGAATGACAATCGGGCGGTTGCTTGGGTTGCATCGGTTAGTAATGGTTTGAACGGAGCACGTAAATCCACGTTTGCAGGTAAAACCATCTTTTTGGTTAGAGATGTAAACATGGCTGAGCATACGTTCCCTATGTTTATATCCACATTTGAAGGTGCCTTTGATGGTAATGGGAAAAGCATTACCAGTATGGTTGATTCAAGTTGCACCTTCTGTAAAGTGAATAAGGGCGTTATCAAAAACTTAAAACGAAATGATGGCGTTATTGGTCAGTGGGTGGAACAATACAAAGACAATTCTTTTTCTTCGTTTGTTGTCGACAACTATGGAACAGTGCAGAATTGTAGTGCAACATTCTCGGAGATGTCATATATCTCTTCATCGGAAATTTCTGTAGGATGTGTTGTGGCTAACAATTATGGCGTGGTGGATGGTTGTAGAATCGGTGGAAAATGGATTTTATCGGGAAATGTACTAGATAACAGTTATTATGGAGGTATCGTTTCTTACAACTATGGTACCGTTAAGAACTGTGTTAACAAGGCTACCATCGATGGCTATTGTCAGAGCATGGGAGGAATTGTTGCCATGAACTATGGAGTGGTGATGAATTGTGCCTCCACAGGTGTCATAAGAGGTGGTTCAATCTGTTGTGGTGGAATCGTTGGTACGATGATGACAGACGATTCAAAGTTGATAAATAGTTACTGTATTGCCTCTGTGGATGGAAATGGTTTGGTGGGTATGATGAAAGAGGGTTCCGTTCAGAATTGCTATTCTGTATCCTCTCATATCACGTTAGGCGAGGGTAGTACAGCCTCCAATAATTCTTATGTTTATGCATGTTTGGATAGCATTTCGTCTTTGGCTATGGCAGATTATGGATTCCGTGGAAAAGGTAGGAAATGTGCACTTGTTGATATGGTCTATGATACCTATGACTTCCCAACCGCTTTGAATGCTTGGGTGAAATCCCAATCATCGAAAGATTTGGCAACATGGATTACAGATACGGAGAATGAAAATAAGGGCTATCCGAAATTGCTTATTGCAATGGATGATGGAGAAAATCAACATTCGAAACCGACAATCAGATGGGTTGACGTGGTGAAGGAACGTCCAAGAACATATATGGAAGAAGGTAACACCATCCTGTTGTTGGATAATAAGGCATTGGCTTGGATGATATCTGTTACAAACGGATTGAACGGTGCTCGTCAGAGTTCGTTAAAAGATAAAGAGGTGTACTTGATGGCAGATGTGGACATGGGAGAATACAAGTGGACTCCAATGAAGAACTTCCAAGGTACATTTGATGGAAAGGAAAAGTCGATAAAAGGCTTGTTTATGGAAGACACGTCAGCTCATGCCGGACTTGTGATTAATAACAACGGAATCATTAAGAATCTAAAAATAAAAAACACATACTTCTATGTATATGCGCTGAAAGATATACAAGCAGGTATGATGGCAGTTGTGAATAATGGAGAGATCTCCAATTCTAGTTGTGACGGAGCCATTTATCTGGATGGTGTTTCTGAAGATTGTTCATCATTATACATGGGAGGTATCGTTGGAATTAACAAGGGTTCCATTAGTGGATGTCGAACGAGTGGAATTGTATATCTGGATTATTGGGATTACAAAGAAAACAAGACTGCGGAAACGTATGTAGGAGGAGTGGTTGGCGACAACTTCGGATTAGTGGATGCCTGTGTGAATGAGGCGGAAGTAAATGGATTCTGTGCTGCTGCAGGAGGTATTGTTGGATGCTTGAGTTCGAATAAAGCTAAGGTGATAAATTGTGCTAATAGAGGATATGTGACGTTGTTAGATGCTCCTGCCTCTGCACATGGAGGTGGATTGATAGGTTATTTGAAAGAAGCGGGAGTCTTGGCTAATTCGTATAACACCGCCTACGTGGATGTGATGAGTGTCGTTGGTTATCAGGAAGCAGGAAGAGTTTATAATTGCTATAAAACATGTAGTCAACCTACCATGTCTGATGACGGATTGCCTACATATGGATTCTTATACTCATGTGCGGATAGCATAACTGCGGAAGGTCTGGAGAATGCTACGTTTACAGGTTCTGGAAGGAATTGTGTATTGACTAAGCCAGTATATGAAACAACCGATTTTGTTGAGGCTCTAAATGGATGGGTGGATGGTCAGAATAATCCATCTTATTTGAAGTGGGCGGTAGATAAGAAAGGTGAGAATAATGGATATCCAATCTTGCGATATTCAATAAAGAAAGATACCATATTCTATGTTTGTCCGAATATGGATTACTACGGCAATGTGTTTACATCCGCCGATGATTCAACTAAGAAACAGTTGTTGTGGAACGATACGTTGTATGAGAATGCAACCATCATATTGAATACAAATTTTGATGATTTGACAATCAATAGGAAGGATTCATTCTATGTGGGTGAAGTGTTGACGATAACACTCATTCCGCCTTCTCCAAATTCAGTATGGAGGTTGGATGATGGAACCATTCGTTATGGAACAACGGTGGCATTCCCTATCGATATCTCATATAAAGAGGGTCATCCATTAAAGATTTCCATTACAAGAGATGGATGTTCTCATCAAATGTATGATACATTGATTGCCGCTAAAACAGGATATGATACAGTATTGTATGTATGTCCGGAGACGGTATATGAAGGAAATGTATTTACGCCAGAAGATAATGGTACGATTCAGACTTTGAAGTGGAAAGACTCAACGGAGATTGTCGCTAAAATTGTTGTGAAAGCGGATTATCGCAAGATCCATTATGAGGCACCTGAATTTTTCTGTGCAAATGAAACATTGAAGGTGGAGATGTCGGGTGCTACTCATTATACATGGATTATCAACTCTGACACGTTAAAAGAGGATGGCGTAATTTATAGAGAACCATCTTATTGGAGGTTCATTCCATCGGAGTCTGATGGTTTCGTGCTGGAAGTGTTAGCCTCTTTGAATGGATGTGAACGTAGGATAGTGGATACACTGGTTCCTAAGCATTCTGAAATTATCGAGATGGTAGGATGGGGAGACGTGTTGGCTATTGCTAACCCAGATTCAGAGTATGAATCCTATCAATGGTATTATAATGGACAAAGACAAGAGTATGAAACAAATCAATACTTGTATTGTCCAGAAGGATTGAAGCCTGGTGCTTATTCAGCTAAGGCATATAGAGTGGATGGATCTTATGAGACCTTCTGTCCATTGTTCATAAAGAAGGCTGTAACAAGAAGTTCATCAAGAAGTATTTCAGTTACACCAAATCCTGTTTCAGCGGACGATGAGATTCATGTCGATTTGCATAATTTCAATGGTGATTCTGTAAAGTCGATATATATTTCTGATAATTATGGTAGAGTATTACTTCATGTGGATGACTTAAAGAAACTAGATGTTTCTTCATTACAACCAGGATGGTATATACTTTATGTAGAATTGTACGATGATGATATTCTTGGCACTAAATTTTCTGTAAAATGAAGAAGATTATTTACATAATATGTTCGGTTGTCATCTTCTTCTTGAATATGTCACAACTCAATGCGCAAATAGATGGTTCCCACCTGATGTTCGACATGGGTGGCGGAGTTCATACCATGCTATATAATCCTAACTGGGGAGAGAATAAGATAGGAATGGGAGGTAAAATAGGATTGAATTACGCCTATTATTTCCATAAAAACTTTGGTGCAGGAATAGGTGCCTATTGCAATCTCTATACTTCGAGATATAAGTTGCCTGAATATGAATTGGCAGATGGGAAAAAACAGACGGATGAATCGAATTATAATTATACTTATATTTTATACGTTAAGGATCACCTAAATGAAACCCAAAGAGTAGCTTCGGTATCTATACCGATCTCATTTAGAACACAGTTCCAACTAGGATGGTATTGGGATATGAGAGTTAATGTGGGAGCTGCTGTGGAGATACCAATATTGCATAAGTATTATTCGGAAGGAAATCTGACCACAACTGCTTATTATGAGGAGTTGAACGTCTTATTCCATGATATGCCAAATCACGGATTCAAGAAAGATAGGTACAATGTGAATGATGAGTTCGCTTGTAAGAAAGTTGGTATTTCCCCTTTTGCGGAAATTGGTTTTTCTCGCATGATTGATAATCATTGGCGTTTCTATTTAGGAGTATACGCCTCTTTGAGTGCTACTAATTTCATAGCTCAGAATGAGAATGACGTCTTTTATGATTCTACATCGGATAAGTATCCTCAGAATAGTTTCTCTTCTGATTTGAGTGATAAAATGCGTTTGTTCAAAGCAGGTGCCACATTAGGCTTTGTCTATCAGTTTAGATCAGATGATAGAGGAAAGTTGGTACAGGCTGTTCAGTTTGATTTGGATACTCTTATCACTCCAGAACCTGAGGTGGTGGAGGAGGAAGAAGCACCAAAAGTTGTGGTGGTTCCTGTTGATACTACTTGTGAGGATGTTATCGACATCAACTATAAATGGCTTGCCGATTCTACGGCTAAGGCAGATGGTTTGAAGAACTGGACACCTTCTACAAATAGCAAGAAGAGTCAGCCAGCAAGTGTGAAGAGTCAGTCCTCATCCAAATCGAACACATCTTCTAATTCTAATAATGGCAGTACATCTTCGGCTACTAAGCCGCAAACGGTGCAGAAACAAGAGCAGACGAGTGCGGGACCTGTAGAAACAGAGCCAGTTGTAGCAAAGGAGGAGAAATCAAATCTTCAGATTGAGTCTGACATACCAGCACAAAAGATTGGTTCGGTGACTGTCCGTAAAAAGCAGATTAAGGCTCGATGCTCTAATGGTTACTTTATCACGTTAGAGTTTAAAGATCCAGGAGAGGTTGAATTTACACCTGCTATGCAAAGTGATTTACAGAACATAGCAAAATATCTGAAAAGTAATCCTAAAGCAAAGGTGACACTGGAGAATGTAACGCCAAATTCGGGTAAAAGTAAATATCTCATAAAGAAAAATATGGTTTATTTCTCTAAAATAAAGAACCAACTGATTTCTTATGGGGTACGACCAGATCAGGTGGTCTATTCAGGTAATTAAACATGAAATATTACGTTCCGAACAAAAGAAGGCCTAGAATAGGTTGAAGTAGAAACGTGAAAAAAAGTAAAAAAGGATAAGAAAGCAGAGACGTAGGACACAACGTCTCTGTTTTGTTTTAAAAGAAAGGGAAACAGGGTAGTATATGTCAAAATCCAAAGTAAGGGTAAATTTTTTCGTTGCAAAAAAATGGTCGTTCGTTGAATTTCAAATATTTTTTTTCACATTTATTATGAAATGAGAAATAAAAATCTCATATTTGCAGATGATGAGTAATAGGGAAAATTAAAAAGTATGAGGTTGTAAATTGTTCATTACTTTTTATTTTAGACAAGGTGATAGAGATTTTACATCGTGAATTTTTTAGTGAAAGCAGATATATTTATGTCCTTAAATCTAATTATTGGTTCAACCAACAAATGTAAATATTGGATGGCAATGTTGGTGCCGTTCATTATGGTGGTAAGTGCCTATTCGCAGATAGATAGATCGAACATAGACACTCCGAATCTTAGTTTTGAAAATGGTAATTTCGATGGATGGGAGTGTTATACGGGTGGATTCTATTTTGATACGTCGGACAGCACATACAAGTTTGATAGATGGAATCCAGCAGGTGCTGAAATGGGTGCGGAAAACAGAAGACATTTCAGTATAAAGAACAATGCACAGGATGTACCTGATGACAACATGCGTTGTTATTTAACATCTACAAATCCAGAAGGAAAGATGACAGCTCGAATTGGTTCTATGGAAGCTGCTGAGAATCAAGGAGTGAAAAATGCAATGGCTGAGAGAATGGTGTATAAGTTTGTTGTAACGGAAAACACCACACTTTTGACGTATCGTTATGCTGTTGTTATGCACTGTCCTGACTTGGTGGGTACTGGTACGGCTCGTACAGAACATACTGGAGATCAATATCCTACATTCCAAATGAATGTAAGTTTGTATAATCCAGCTACGGGTGTTAGTTCCCTTTTGCAGTGTGGTAACTTTAAAGTAAACGCATCTGGAACGAATAAAGTGGCCTTGAAATTGGCTGCAGACGAGGGCCAATGTCCTTCTTCTCCATTGCATAGAAATGGCGACCTCTATGAGTTCGCATACGTTCCATGGACGTATGGAAACTTTGATTTGTCTAATCACATCGGTGAGGAGGTGACCATCGAGATTATCAACCGTGACTGTTTGAGTTCCAAAACAAATAACGCGGGTGGTGAAACCATATCAGGTGGTAAGCACCGTTCGTATGGTTATTTCTGGGCAGAGACTAGAAAATTGGAGTTGACAGTGAAAAACTGTATCAACGAAGATGCTGTGTTCTATGCTCCAAAAGGATTTAGTAAATATGAATGGAAAAGTAAAAACAATGTTAATATAAGTGTTGACCCTGATGATCCTTCTATCGCTACAATTGCTAACGACTTGAAGGTGCCTGGTGATGAGATTCAGTGTACAGTCTACAACTCTGATGATTGTAAATCGGAAGTGAAGTTGACAACTATCTTGGAAGAGATGAATGCTACTTTGGATTTCGAATTCGAGAATGATTGTGAGGGTCTTGTTCACTTCAAAAACATCAAGGATGACATTGTGGGAGATGAAATCTCTGGTTATTATTGGGATTTTGGAAATGGAAAAACCTCCGCGGTGAGGGAACCTGACGCCATGTATATGGATCCAAAGGATTATAACGTGTCATTGACAGTACAGACGGTTTTGGGATGTACTGCATCTATAGAGAAAATCGTTGATGTGCGTTATTTCCCTAAATTGAACATCTCATCAGAAAGTAGTGTGTGTCGAGGCGATACCATTAACTTGATTGCCATCGGTGCTTCTAATAAGAGTAAATATAAATGGGATACAGGCGATACGACGATGCAAATCAGAAAGAGAATAGATGCATCGCAAGTCTTTGTGGTGGAAGTTATTGATGAGTTCTTGTGTTCCTACAAAGCAAATTTCCGTGTGTCAGTAAAGGAGAGCCCGATGTTGCTGATCAAAGGTGATGATGAGGTCTGCCTAGGTGATACGGCAACATTGACTGCCATTGAATATGGAAACACAACAGGTGAGACTGTATCCTTCATTTGGGATATTGGTACCACTGATGCACAGATGAGGGCTCGTCCATTGCAAGATAATACAGTCTATACAGTTACGGCATCTTATAGCAATGGTTGCTATTCGGAAATGTCTAAGACCATAAGGGTAAATCCACTTCCAGAGGTTAATATTACCGGAGATGGTTTGATTTGCCAAAATGATCCTGCTAACCTACAGGCGAATGTCTTGTCTTCCAATGGTAGTGTGACGTATGTTTGGAAAGACTTGTTTAATGGTCCTTCACGAACAGTTTATCCTGACACGACAACAGAATATTCGGTTACATGCGTGGATGAGAAAAACTGTATATCAAGACCTGCAGAGTTTACTGTAAAGGTAAAGGAATTACCTGAGGTTAAAATCACAGGTGACTCGGCTATATGTGAGGGAAAGAGCACAACTTTGACTGTGACGGGTGTTGGCTCGAATGTGACTTGGTATGATGGCACTTCGGGACAAACAACCATTGTGCGTACGCCTACGCAAGATACAATCTATTGGGTGGAGGGTATCTCCAACAACTGTAAGGGACGTGCGGAATTTAAAGTGAAATTGCTGAATGTTCCTACCGTTTGGATTGAAGGTAACACAACTATCTGTCAGGGTGATACGACTCGATTGTATGCAAGAGGTGCTGACACTTATAGTTGGAATACTTCTGATAATACAGACTCTATTGATGTTCACCCTTATTCTATGTCAGATTATTTTGTGACAGGAACAACCACCAATGGAGGTTGTGTGGGTACGGCTTCAATAAAGGTCAATGTTAATGAACCTCCATCAATTACGATCAGTGGTGATAGAGAGGTCTGTGATGGCGATGATGCCCAAGTATCGGTTACGGGTGCTTCTGAGTATTTCTGGAGTAATAGTGCTTATGGACCGAAGATCACTCTTAAAATCACAAAAGATGATACATTGACGGTTCGTTGCGTCGATGATAATTTGTGTGAGTCAACGGCTAAATGGACTATTAAGAAGAAAGAACTTCCAGTCCTTTCATATACTGGAGAAACTGCTGTTTGTGCAGGCCAAATTTTGACGATCACAGCATCGGGTGCCAACACATACGAATGGCAGGATGGTTCTGGAACTTCCGTCTTTAGTAAGGTCATTGAAAATGATATGGAGTTGAAGGTGAAAGGATTTATCAACGGATGTTCTTCTTCCATGTTGATTCCTGTTAGCATATTGCCAGTTCCTTCTTTGTGGGTATCGGGTAGTGGTGTGACGGGTGTCTGCGCAGGCGACTCTGCTTCTTTGATCGGACATGGTGCTGATTTCTATCAATGGAGTAATGGACAGAAGACAGATACAATCACGATTTATCCATCTAACTCTACAGAATATTCATTGTATGGATATACGGAGAAGGGTTGTGAGGTGATGATCCCTGTCCCTGTAAAGGTAAATCCAAACCCAATGGTTTATACAAAGGGTGATTTGAAGGCATGTAAAGGAACGTTAGCCTCTATAGAGGCAATAGATGCCAATGGAGAAACGGCAGGCTTCTCATGGAGCAGCGGAAATATCGGTTCTGTTATCACTCCGATGATTATGACTGATACCACCTTTACTGTTACTGCGGAAAACAAGTATGGATGTAAGGCAACAGCGGTACATGAGGTGGCATTGACAGAGTTGCCTGAATTGACCTATGCAGGTAAGACGACTGTGTGTCAGGGAGAGTCCACCACAATACAAGGAGGTGGAGCCCTTACGTATAGTTGGAGTGATGGTGTGAATGAGTATAGCGGTTCTTCTATCAATATCACGCCACAAGCTAATACATTGATTCGTATGACGGGAAGTAACGTAAGTAACTGTCCTGCTTCGATAGATATTCAAATTATCGTTCAATCATTGCCATCTATCTTTATATCGGGAGACTCGGCAGTATGTTTGGGTGAAGAGTTCTCTTTGTATGCCTCTGGTGCAGATACATACAAGTGGAATACGGGAGATGAGACATCATCCATAACGTATAATACAAGTTCCCCTGCAGAATATACTGTATATGGTACGAATGCACAAGGATGTACATCCAAGGCTAGTAAGGTGGTTCAGGTGCGTCCGTCACCTGTTGTTACTATCGAAAAGGGACCACAGTCAGGTTGCCCTGGTTTGCCAGACACAGTACACTTGTATGCAAGAGGTGCAGATGTTTATAGATGGACAAGTGAGCCTTACAGCGCAAGTGTTGCATTGAATGGATTGACGGCCAACTTGGCTGCAACCATTGATGGACCAACACAAATGATTGTGGAAGGTACGGATGCATTTGGATGTAAAGGTACAGCTAAGGTGGATGTGGATTTGATACCACGTCGTGATATAGAATTCTCTGTTTCCCCTGATTTCGTAGAAGAGGGTAGTTCGAATGTTCGATTCAATGGTGTGTATCCTAAGACCTCTAAGTGGTTCTGGGAAACAGGTGATAACATGATTGAGGAGAAGGGAGTCAATACCTCTCACTTCTATGATCCAAATGCTGCAGACTCATTTATGGTGAAGGTTCGTGCGATAGATCAATTCGGATGTGAATATACAGGAAAGGCTACTATATACACATGGCTTGATTTCTGGGCTGCGGAAGGCTTTACACCTAATGCGGATGAGTTGAACGATCGATTCAAGTTCTATGGAGGAGAGTTTATAGATGAGTTCTCGTACATCATCTTCAATAGATTGGGTGAGGTAGTCTTTGAAGGCCAAAGTATCAATGATGAGTGGGATGGAACCTTCGAGGGTAAGCCTTGTCCATGGGGAGTGTACGGCTGGTATTGTAAGTATAAGAGTGGTTATAAAGGTATCAACAAAGAGGGAGAGAGACGAGGATTTGTTTCTCTGATTAGATAAAGTTGAAGAGTGATGAGAAAAATTGTATTGTTTTTGTGGGCATTATGCCTCTTCGCAACAGTTCAAGCTCAGGATTATACTTTGGTTGGACATAACCTGACGCCGTTTTGCCTTAACCCTTCGTTGGCAGGTAATGCGAACGATATACGTTTTGGCCTTAGTTACAGACAGCAGTGGTTGGCTTTAGGAAATCATTATCATACAATCAGAATGTCATATGATCAGAGTTTCCATAAGAGAATCTGTTCAGTGGGTTTTGCTTATGCTTTTGATAATATGGCAAGTTCTGTTTATGCAGTGAATGAGTTTTCTCCAACTTATGCACACACATTACAAGTAAAGGAGAACCAGTTTATCCGTTTGGGTTTGCAAGGTTCTTTGTATCTCAACCATTTGTCATGGGATAAGATTAAGTATGGAGATCAGTATGATATGAATACTAGACGTCCGACATTAAACACCTTGGAGGAGTTTGATGATGATACTCGTGCTCATTTCGATTTCTCCGTAGGTTTATCTTATATGATTGAGAACCGTTTGACAGTGGGTGCAGCTGTATATCATGTTACAGAACCAAACAATGGCTTTATGGAGTTGAAGGATAATGTCTTGCATCGAAAATATGTCGGACATATCAATTTCATACAAGACTTGCAATACAGTAATGGATTGTGGGGAAGAGAAAGCCTTTCTGGTAAGTATCTGTTCTTGAATGGTGCGTATCAACGTCAAGCAGATTATCAGATGTTGAATGTGGGAATTGGTTTGGCTTGGGATCCATTGGTGTTTGGTGTGTCTGATAAAAACAATTTGGATGGAGTGAACGTAATAGGTTTGATGGCGGGTGGTCATTATAAAGGTGTTCAGTTCTTCTATGTGTATGATTTGTTCACCTCAAAGAAGAAGAACGGATCATGGTCTCATGAATTTACCTTCATCTATATAATCAAACACGTAGAGAAGTATCCTTGTCCTGTTGTATACTGGTAATTCTTTGCAAACAATAGAGATTTTCTAGGGTAAAACGTCCTCTTAGATTCATAATAAAAAAGAGAAAAGGCATATACATTCTTGCTGCGATGTATATGCCTTTTTGTTTTGCTGAATATTCAGAGAGTCCCTTTTGCCCTGATTAGTTAGAGGACTTCATGTTTCTCATTTCCATTGGTTGCCCGGTTGCTTCTACAACACTCCACCAGAATTCACTTTCAAGATTGACCTTCTTACGTTGTGATGTAGCAGTTGTGATTGGCAACAAGGTGAATGAGTTGTTCCAGTTACCTACCACAAAATCAGTACGTCCAGCCATAGCAGCATGTACCGCATTCTGGGTTAATTGCTCACAGAACTTGCTGTCATTGGCATTAGCTGGAATGCTTCGGATAATGTAACTAGGATCAAAATATTTAACGCTAATAGGAATGTTTTTCTTGCCGAAGTAGTCGATGATTTGATTCTTCATAAAGATACCGATATCCTCATGCAATACATTGCCTGATGCATCTACCTTTCGTTCTCCTGTCATGAATTGTTGACCAGCACCTTCTGCCACCACGACAACTGCGTGCTTCTTGCTCATCAAACGTCTTTCCAAACAGTTCAAGAATCCAGTCTGACTATCATTCTCCAAATCAAAATTCATTTCAGGAATCAAGCAGAAGTTCACATCAGGAACCGCCAATGCAACATTGGCAGCAATAAAGCCTGAATCACGTCCCATCAACTTGATTAAAGCCACACCGTTCTGAGCACCTTTCGCTTCATAATGAGCATTCAAGATGATGTTTTGAGCTGAAGTGAACGCAGATTCAAATCCGAAAGACTTATCAATATAACTAATATCGTTGTCGATTGTCTTAGGAACACAAGCAATGCTGATTTTCAAACCTCTACGCTCAATCTCCTCGTAGATGTCGTGAGCTCCTCGTAGGGTACCGTCTCCTCCAACGCAGAATAGGATGTTGATGTTATTCTTTTCCAAAGTGTCAACAATCACTTCACTTGGTTGGTTACCACGAGAAGAGGCTAACATAGATCCTCCATCTTTATGAATGTCATCCACTAAATCGGGATCTAAATTTATAAATGGCATCTGATTGACTGGATTTAAACCAGCAAAACCATATTGTACACCAACGATGTTCTTTACACCATAACGATTCCACAAATGACATACTAGTCCACGAATCACGTTGTTGAGGCCAGGACAAAGTCCACCGCATGTTACAATAGCAACTTTTGTTTTGGCAGGCTCGAAATAGATGTATTCTTTAGGCCCAGGTTTCTCAAACGATCTTAATTCAGCACCATTCTTTATTGCCGTCATTACTTCCTGTAATGAAGATGAATAAAGAACACGTTCTCCATCCTCTACGAAATCATAAATACCATCTCCTTTTACTTTCGATAATTTCAATGGAGATTTAATCTTGCATTTTCCTAAGTTTTTAACTATAAAATCCATTTTCTAATCTAATTTTCCTCGTCTATTTATAGAATTCACCTATAATCAAATGCAAAGTTAAATTCCTTGCTCGACATGAGCAAATGATAGTTTCCTTAATTTAATGATGTGTTCTATAAAATCACTGTTTTAAAACAAATTGTATGAATTATGGGATGATGAAATTCCTGCAGGTTCCTGGTTTCTTCAGTTTTCTTGCAATTTGTTAAACTGGCGTCGTAGAGACGCGGCGTGCCACGTCTCCACAAAAATGGGAACCAAAATAAATTCAAAACAGTGAATTTTGGATTTGTTTTTTAATTTTGTATTTAGGAACAAGATAATGATTAGAATGGCAGATATATTACATTATTACATAGAACAGGGAACAGGGTTTCCTTTGATCCTTCTTCATGGTAACGGTGAAGACCATACTTATTTCGTCAATCAGATTTCTGCATTTGCACAAAACTATCATGTTTATGCGGTGGATACCCGCGGACATGGGAAGACTCCCAGGGGAGACGCTCCATTCACTATTCGACAGTTTGCAGATGACTTATCTGCATTTATGGATAGACTACATATTGAGAAGGCTAATATCTTAGGATTTTCTGATGGTGCTAATATTGCAATGATATTTGCCCTTAAGTATTCCTCCAAAGTGAATAAACTTATTTTAAATGGGGGTAATCTTGATGCTGGAGGTATTAAACGAACGGTTCAGTTGCCGATAGAGCTGGGATATAGAGTGGCTCGTATCTTTGCGAATAAGAGTCCTGAGGCAAAAGCTCATGCAGAGATGTTAGGTCTGATGGTCAATGACCCTGCTATTGCTGTTGAGGAATTAGCAAAAATAGATGTTCCTACGCTTGTTATCGCAGGGACAAATGATATGGTAAAAGAATCTCATACGCGTCTTATTGCTGATCATATAAAAAACGCAAAGTTGTGCTTGATTCACGGGAACCATTTTATTGCGAACAAGAAACCGAATGATTTTAATGTTGCAGTACTAACATTCCTTCAGACATAAACGGACGAAGAATGTTTCGTTATTGATGTTGAGATTCGGAGTTGTTTTATATTTTTGTATGCGAGGACATGACAAATAATTATTACTCTCTCAACTCAACTTTAATGAAATTTAATAGATATGGCACATTGGTATAAATATTTCATTCTGTTGCTTATCCCAATCGTTTTCGGATGTGGTTCCAATTCCTCTGATAACACACAGGATGATACGGAGTACGTAGGTTTTCAAATCTCTGACGTGGGAGATATAAATGGAGATGGTATACAAGATTCTGTTGTATTAGACAGGTTGGTCGATACATATGCAGATACAACTGGTGCCGATTACAATCGAGATGATGATGGCAGATACGTTTTTTTATTTTCCCTTTATCTGGGTAAGGGAAACAATCAATATGAGCAGATAAAGGAGTGCAAAATACCCCTATTTTCAACAGAAACTTCCATAACGATTCTAGAGAAAGGTAGATTAGTGATTGATATTGAGCATATTGTTTTCGAATACGCTTTCCGAAATAATGAACTGTATCTTGAGAAATTTGAACAGCTTAATGAGGGAGAGCCTTACCTCCGTCTTGATTTTACAAAGGATGAACTTAGGACGGAATTATATTTAGATTCTATTTCTCATGCGACAGTACCTATTCCTGAAGAGAAGCGTCCATCTATCACGGAAACAACCATGGAGCAGTCGATGACATCGATGTTTTTTGGGAAATATTTATCTTATGACTATGATTTTTTTGAATCATTAACAAACACATTCAGACAGGAATTAGATACTGCTCGAGTGTGCATTATAGACAACGATACGTTGTTGAATATGAAGGGTGAGATGGGAGAATCCGCTAAGATAAAGATGTATTTTTTGAGGAAAGGATTGTCGCAAGAAGTATGTGAAGCGATAGAACGGGATTTCCTAAGATTGAATAGCAAATACTCTTATGCGTCATCGGGAGCTACCAGTTTTGAGGAGGCTTTTAATAAAAGCAAAGGAACTTGGGAAGCGGAGAATACCATGGATGAAAACGGGAATTATCCAGGGCCAACACAGGGGGAGAGTAGTGAAATGTTCCTAATTAAACCTATTTATGAGAACGACCACCTTATCACTTATTTTTTTGAGTACTATAATAGCAATTGTAGGGATTGTTATTATTTATATGTCATCACATACGACAAGGAGACAGCTGAGTCGTTCAGTTGGGATATGATTCGAAAGGATGATGAATTTCTTGCTCTGTTGAAAGCATATATATTAGAGTCAAGGCCAGATATCAACGAAGAAAGAATCAAATATTCTGAATGTCCACCCTTTATTGAAAATGATTCCTTGGGGATAACTTATCAGTATTATGAGATTACAGATGCCCATGTCGATGGTCGTCCGGGTGCAACCATCCCGCTTGACGAAGTAGAACCGTTTCTGACGGAAGAGGGGAAACGATTTTTGCATAGGTGAAAAAGTGTGGGGAGTATACTGAGATGCCCCAATCCCGAAGGGATGTCACAACACAGACAGGGGTGTTAACCCCTGGACGGAATGGGGGTGCGGTAGCGAACCCCCGGAGGGTTAACACCCCTGCCTGTAATATGTCGCCCCTTTGGGGCTGGCGGCGACACGTTATGGATGGGGAAATACCCACACAAAAAAGGCGTTCAGTTTCTGAACGCCTTTTATATCATATATTTGCGGAATCTTAATTAACTCCGTTCACTGCTATCTCAGGCTCTATCCCTTTCGTGATTTTCTTAATCATTCCTTGAAGAACAGCTCCTGGTCCTACCTCGGTGAATGATGTGGCTCCTGCAGCTATCATGTTCTGAACAGATTGTGTCCATTTAACTGGAGCAGTCAGTTGCTTGATGAGATTCTTCTTGATGACTTCAGGATCGGTCTCTCCCTGAGTGGTGACGTTTTGGTATATCGGACACTTAGGAGTCTTGAATTGAGTAGCTTGAATAGCTGCTTCCAATTCAACTTTTGCAGGTTCCATCAATGGAGAGTGGAATGCTCCTCCCACCACTAATTTAAGAGCTCTCTTAGCTCCTGCTTCTGTCATTAACTGACAAGCTTTGTCTATTCCTTCGATTGTTCCTGATATCACCAATTGACCAGGACAGTTGTAGTTGGCTGGTACCACAACTTCATCTTTTATGCTAGCACAAATCTCTTCTACTTTTTCGTCTGGTAACCCAAGGATGGCAGCCATGGTTGATGGTTGCTTCTCACATGCCTTCTGCATGGCCATCGCTCTTTTGGAAACCAATACCAAGCCGTCTTTGAAATCAATGGCACCGCTGGCTACTAGTGCGGAAAATTCTCCTAATGAGTGTCCGGCTACCATGTCGGGCTGAAAATCATTACCCAATGATTTAGCTAATAAAACAGAGTGAAGAAATACTGCAGGTTGTGTTACTTTTGTTTGTTTTAGGTCTTCAGCACTTCCTTCAAACATCACGTCTGTGATGCGGAAACCTAAGATGTCGTTTGCTTGTTCCAATAGCTCCTTTGCCATTGGCAAATTGTCGTACAAATCTTTGGCCATTCCTGTGAATTGAGAACCTTGGCCGGGGAAAACAAATGCTTTCATATTTTACTGTTTTGTTTAAATGGTGAATTGATAGAATTCACCTTTACTCATGAATGCAACTTCATGAGGTTTAGGTTATTGGTTATTGTACTTGTTATTTATGTAAATGAATTTTTTCCAAGCGTCTACATTGATCTGGCTTTCTAACTCAGATTGTCTTGCTTTCGGAAGATTATGAAAGAAATCGATGCCAGTCTCTTCCTCTATTTTGTCAACTGTGACAGCATAGTCGAAGATGCTTCCGTGAGCTCCTTCGTGAGGAACGATAAAACCAATCATTTTCTCTTTCCCTTTGTAAGAGAAATCGTAGACGATTTTGTAAAAATATTTTGGAATTGTAATCTTGCTACTCTCTTTCTCTCCTCGGTTGTTGGTGTAGCTAATCTTCTCACAGTCCTTGGAGAGAATAGGCCCTGTGACCACATACACAGTGCTAAACACCTGTGCCCAATGACGAACTTGCATCTCAAGCGTGTTCCAGATACCCGCATTGAATTTCTGTTTCTGCGGAGAAATGTTGCTTGTATAGAAACACTCCGTCATGGCTGTATTATCAAACTTCATATCAGCCGCAGGAGCAAGATGACCTCTTGTGTAACCACATTGCCTGTATTCGTAGGGATGAGCCGACTCGGTAGTAACGATAGGGTCTTCTTCGAAAGTGCCTTTTCGTTGTAGTTTGCCCTTTGTCTCTTCTCTTGTCAACTCATAGCCTACCCATTCCGATTGTTCATCCTCTTCAGAATAGGAGAACGAATAATTTTCATGGTGATATAGCTTTCCTTTTTTTGTGGAGTGAGTATAAATGACATCTCCTTTTTGCGTTTGAGTGACGTTTTGCGAAAAGGTTTGCTCATTTTGATTCGTCGTTGTTTGTTGGTATAAAGAGACATTCTCGTTTTGTTGAGATTGTTGAGAATTGTCTTTTATGCCTGTGCAACCGCATAAAAGGAGAGAAGCAATGAGTATGTTTAATGGAATTCTCATTTTACAGCTTTTAGACTCATGTCTAATCCTTTGACAGAGTGGGTGAGTGCTCCTACAGAGATGTAATCAACGCCACATTCAGCATAGCTGCGAAGTGTGTCGAAAGTGATACCACCAGATGATTCTGTCTCAAATCTGTGGTTGATGCGGCGAACAGCCTCTTTGGTGTCGGCTGTGCTGAAATTGTCTAGCATGATACGATCCACGCCACCGATTTGTAGCACCTCTTCCAATTCGTCAAAATTACGAACTTCAATCTCTATCTTAAGGTTCTTGCCTTTCTCTTTCAAATACTCTTTTGCTTTGTTGATGGCATTTTTGATGCCTCCAGCAAAGTCGATATGATTGTCTTTGAGTAGAATCATGTCGAAGAGACCGATACGATGGTTTACACCACCACCGATCTTTACTGCTTGTTTCTCAAGGATTCGAAGTCCTGGAGTTGTTTTTCTTGTATCGAGCACTTTTGTATGAAGACCGTCGAGCAGGCGAGCATAACGGTTCGTTTGTGTGGCGATACCGCTCATGCGTTGCATGATGTTCAATACAATACGCTCTGTTTGAAGTAAAGATTGCTCTTTGCCAGTTACATAGAATGCAATGTCGCCTTTCTTCACTTGTGTGCCATCATTGAGTAGCACCTCCACCTGCATGTCAGGGTCGAATTTGTGAAACACTTTTTTGGCAATTTCAACGCCAGCCAAGATACCATCTTCTTTGATGAGCAATTTGGCTTTCCCTATTTTGTCAGATGGAATGCAACATAATGTCGTATGATCTCCGTCTCCTATATCTTCAGCAAATGCTAAATCAAGGAGGTCTTCTATTAAATCATTTTCGTTTCTCATATATTTTCGGGTAAAATACTTACTTCTGTTGTGTGATTTTTACTTGGTATATAAGATCTTTGTTCGAATCCTTTTGTGTGAGAATGAACAAAGTGTACTCGCCACTGCTAGTATACAGTTTTCCAAGTATGATGGCTGATTTGCCTTTTTCTGTTTTATTTGTTAGTGAATAATTCGTAGGTCTATTTTTGCGGAAAAACTCGTTAAGTAAAGTCTTTGCATGATTCCTATCGCATGAGTTGGAGTTCTTTTCGATCGTAATATCAACACTATTATTTAAGTATGATTCGATTTTAGAAATGTTTCCACTCGCAAAAGCTTGCGTTATTTCCGTAGGATTGGCGTGCAGACTAAAGCCTAAAAACGAGGTGACCAAAGAAAGTACAGCAATTTTTATATTCCTCATAACGTATTCTCAATTAATAGTTTTATGCCACTACAAAATTTATCTGCAAAAATAATGCAAAAAATCGCTTTTTGTTACTATTTTTGTAGTAAATGTTGTTTAGCATGAAAATTACACTCATAACCGTTGGCAAAACTAATAATTTAAATTTTAAAAATGCAATAACTGAGTATCAAAAGCGTTTAAAATTTTATATTTCCTTCGAAATAGAGGAACTGCCCGACATAAAAAATACGAAAAATCTGACAGAAGAGGTCCAAAAACAAAAAGAAGGCGAAATGCTACTCAAGTCTTTTCAGGAGAGTGATGAGGTTATTTTATTGGATGATAAGGGTGTGGAGTACTCCTCTGTTGCTTTTTCCTCCTTCATAGAGAAGAAATCCGTGGCGGGTTTGAAACGTTTGGTCTTTGTTGTGGGTGGTCCTTATGGCTTTTCTCAGGATGTCTATGCCAGAGCCAAAGGTAAGGTATCTTTGTCAAAAATGACATTTTCGCATCAAATGGTGAGACTTATATTTGTAGAACAGCTCTATCGCGCTATGACAATACTGCGAGGAGAACCCTATCATCATGAGTGATTTTGCTCTGATTTTATGGGGTTTTTGGCACGTTATTTGCTCTGATGTTAACAAATGATTGGCATATAAAAGTGAAAAGAACATTCCGGTATTTTCGGTTGAAACTTGTTAGAAAGATAACCTCTTTCAAGAGAGGCGTTATCTTTACATCTCTTTTTTATTTGCTCGTTTTCGGACTTCTTTTTTTCATTTTTGAAAATCTCTTCTATTCTACTTCTGTTTTTCAGGTTAATCAAGAGGAATTTTACAAAACTTTACAGGAGAAGGAGACTTATGCCGAGGAGACAATTAGTCGTATAAAAGAGGTGCTTGGAAACGAGGATATTACGGCACTTTATCAGATGAAAGAACTGTATGAAGAGTCGGAGAGGAGAGAGGTGTCATTTCATATCTATCAAGGAGATCAATTGGAGTTCTGGACAAGTAATGATATCGCTTTGCAGGGCGTTTCTGATTTTAATTTTGCCAGTGAATTTTATTATGTGACGGATAATGCTCATGTGGTGGTTCTTCAATCATTCTTTCGTGAATACAGGTGCGTCGCCTTAATAAAAATAAAAGATAACATCTTCCCTCGAAAAAATAGTCTGAACAACCATTATGCGGAAGATTTTCACTTGCCGGGCTCTGTCATCATCTCTTCTGAAAAAGGAACGGATGATGATGTCATCTCATTTTCATCGAAAGAGGGGAATTATCTTTTCTCATTATCAAACACCACGATTCATCACGAAAATAATGTCTATTTGGTATTGTCCATTATCTGTTGGTTAGTCGTTCTGTTTTCGTTCCTTCTCATTCTTAATGCTTGCCTGACGTATGTGGAAAAATGGCATCCTTCAAGATACAAGCTTGTTATGATTGGAAGCTTTTTGGCTTGGTTCTTAGTCATCTTCTTAATCTCCTTTTTCCAATACCCTACGCTATGGTTCGAAAACGACTTTATGGCAACAATGTCCTATCATTCTACGTTTGCCCCTACCATATCACACCTGTTTATTTATGCTATATTCTTGTATGGATTGTTGTACCTATATCGAAATAGAATCCCTAGCAAGGTGATTAACCCTGACACCATGCCTCCTTTGTATGCGAGAATGATGATTCTGATATTGAAGACAATCACCTTCTTGTTGCTGATTTATATATTTGAGCTCATCAAAGACTTGGTATACCATTCCAATATGAACGTTGCTGTCTCCTTTATTCAGGAGGTGCGTGTAGAGACGTTCTTGCTACTGCTCTTGGAATTGGTGGGTGTATATCTCTACTATTGGTTCGTCTCTCGTGTGAAAAAATTCTATCAAGACAAGCGAAATACGAGGACAATCGTTTACATCCATTTGATTCTGACTGTCGCGTGTGTGTGCTTTTATGCTTTATGGGGATCATGGCTCGAGGTTGTCTTGTTTCTCCTTGTCTCTTGTGTGATCCTGTTCATCGACTTGTATGAAACCTATTATCCTATCAGTGGATTCCTCTATTCTGCTCCGATTTCCTTTATCTTCATCAATTTGATAGTCGGTTTGTCATACCACTATTCGACATTGAAAATGGAATCGCAATACAAGCAAATGGCGAATCAGATTAGTGTAGATAATTGCGTTTATCAGGATGAGATAGCGGAGTCGATCTTGAAAGATAAAAATCTATTTCTCATAACAGATTCACGTCTAATACGATGGGTGCGATTGAACAGTTCGGAGACGGAGGATTTGGTGGAAACTTATTTGTGGGATGCCTACTTCAAAATCTTTGAAGACAAATATGATTTCGAAGTTCAGATTTGTTCGCCAACAGATTCATTGTATCTGCGGAAACCTAATTTCGAGAAAGCTGTTTATGCAGATTTCAATTCAATTGCTCCGATGATGAGGCAACTGGATGTGACTAGGTTCTATGCCAATCAAAATGAGAAGTTGGCCATCTCTTACTTGGGATATGTGCAGATGGATTCGATTTCTGTTTATTTGAAGTTTTATCGTAAAACCACCTATGATAGGGTGAGCTTGTTGGAGCAATCCATCCGTCAAACAAAGGTCTTCGAAAATCTTTCAAAAGCTAAATACCTAAATGGCGAATTGAGTTATTCGGATGGAGAATTCCATTATCCAATCTTTATGTCATGGCTTAATCCAGAGGAAAATGATTCGGAGGATTACCAAATCTTCTTGAATTATTACACTCATTATGTTCATGTGTTCGATTCGGGTAAAAGTGTTGCGGTCGTGAGTGTGCCGGAACGAAAAAGCTATATATACGTGATTTTAACCACCTACCTGTTTGCAGCGTATGTGCTAACCGCAATTATCTATTTCTCGTTAAGGGAGATTCGGAAAAATTTGATGAAGAAAAACAAATCGCTGTTGACGCGGATGCAGTTGTTGTTCGTCATCCCGATCATCTCTGCCTTTATGGTCCTTGCTGTTGCCACTTTCCCATTCTTTATGGATCAATACGAGAAATCCCAGTTTTCGGAGATAAAAGAGAATGCCATTGCAGTTCAGCAGAATGTGCAAGCTGTGGTTGGATTGTCAGACAACTTGTCGGATCAGAGGATGACATTGTTCAGTAAGATTAAGGAACTCTCCAATCTGTTTCAATTAGATGTGGTGTTGTACGACGTGAATGGACGTCTACAAGCCTCTTCTCGTCCGTTGGTGATGTATGCGGATAAACGACAGTCGCATCTGGTATATCCAGTGATTAAATTCCAAACCTTACCAGAACTGTTTAGGAAGGAGACGGTCCGTTCCATCGATTGCTATTCTCATTATGTGAAGGCATATAACTTACAAAATAAATGTGTCGGTTATATTCGTTTGATGTCTCATAAAGCCTACTATCAGGTTCAAAATGAGATATTTAACATCCTTGTTGTGGTGGTAGATATCTATATGTTTATCTCTATTATCTCTATTTTTATTATATGGTTACTAAATAAAAGGACAACTAAGCCGTTAGTATTATTGTCAGAGCGATTCACGCAGGTCAGACTGACGGGTGAAAATTCATTGATTGATTATCAAGAGAATGATGAGATTGGTGATTTGGTTAAACAATATAATAAAATGGTGCTGGAGTTGCAGGATAGTGCTGACCGGTTGGCCCGATCTGAGCGTGAATTTGCATGGCGTGAGATGGCTCGTCGTATAGCCCACGAGATAAAGAATCCACTGACGCCGATGAAGTTGAGCGTGCAGCAATGTATGCGGAAAAGAGTGTTGGATCCGGATAATTTTGATGAGTATTTTCAGAAGACCTCTAAAATATTAATCGATCAGATTGATAATTTATCCAATATTGCTTCTGAATTCTCCTCTTTTGCCAAAGCTTCTGAAGCACGTTATTCAGCAGTGGATATTGTGGACAAATTACAGTCGACCGTAGAGCTCTTTGCCAATAATTCGGAGGATGTCTCATTCCATTTGAATTTAAATGGATACGAGCATGAATTCATCTGGATGGATGATAAACAGTTGTTGCAGATATTCAATAATTTGTTTAGAAATGCAATTCAGTCGATACCATCCAATCGAGAAGGTCGTGTTGATGTCTCTTTTTATGAAAAAGAAGATTCTGCATTTGTCGAGATAACAGATAATGGATGTGGTATTTCTCCGGAAAATAGAGCAAAAATGTTCCAACCAAATTTCACCACAAAAACGAGCGGAATGGGATTAGGACTTGCCATTGTAAAGAATATTTTATTGTCGTCAGGCGGAGACATTTGGTTTGATTCGGAATTGAATAAAGGAACTACTTTTTTTGTGAAGATTCCGATTTATCAGGCGAAAGATATCGAATAAAGGAAAGAAAAATGTTATATTTGGACCGGAAATGTGGAACCGTTTTTTTATCGCAACTTTTCATGTTTTCATCCTTAATTTTTATTGAGAATGTGTATGATTCGAGTTTGTATTAAGTCGTTTTTGATAGTGGCTTTAACCCTGCTGTCTATAGGTAGTGTGAATGCGAATGCGGGTGGGGGAGTCTATCGCTTTTTGAATTTACCGTTTAATGCTAAGTTGGCAGGTTTGGGCGGAGAAAACGTTTCGGTTCAGTCGGATGACGTGAATCAGTTTTACACGAATCCTGCTCTTCTTTCATCTTCATTGAATAGTAAGATTTCATTAAGCTATGTGAATTACTTGGCGGATGCTAACGGTGGAATGGCTTCTTACTCTTATGCATTGGATAGCTTGAATTATTTTGGTTTCAATTTCTTGTTTATGGGGTATGGCGATTTGGATGGATATGACCGCTATGGCAATGAAACAGAAGAATTCTCGGCTGGTGATTTCGCATGGAATTTAGTATATGCAAGATACTTGGGTGCTAATTTCACAGTGGGATTGGCAATGAAACCGGTTTACTCTCATATAGAGTCTTATAGTAGTTTCGGTTTGGGATTTGATGTGGGTGCTAACTATTATCGAAAAGACTGGGATTTTTCAGTTGGTTTGTCTGTTCGTAATTTTGGTTTCCGTTTTACTGACTACTATGATGAACAGGGTACAGAACGATTGCCATGGAACATCCAAATGGGTATTACCAAGGGCTTGGAGCATGCTCCATTCCGATTCTCTGTTACGTATGACCATTTGAATGATTGGTCGCTCGATTACAAGAGACCAGAGAAAAGCAATTCCTTGTTGTCATTAGAGGATACAGAGAAAGATCAGAATGAGATAAAATTTGCAGATATGTTGTTCCGCCATCTTGTGTTTGGTGTGGAGGTGTTGATAGGTAAAAACTTCCATTTTGATATGGCTTATAATCACCGCCGTAATCGAGAGTATGCTTTGAGTCAGGCTCGTGGTATGAATGGTTTCTCGTTTGGCGCAGGATTGAAAGTATATAAGTTTAACTTAGACGCGGCGTATGCCAAATATGCACCTTCAGGAGGTACATTCACATTGTCGTTGTCATCATCAATAGATTCTTTTAAGAAAAAATGAAAAAGATAATTATTGCCATTGATGGGTTCTCTTCTTGTGGTAAGAGCACAATGGCTAAAGATTTGGCTAAGAGTGTCGGTTATGCGTATGTTGATACAGGCGCTATGTATCGCTCCGTCACTTTGTATTGCTTGAGAAACAATTGGATAAACGATGGTGTTGTTGACGAGGAGAAATTGAAGGAGGCAATCCCATCGATTAAAATAGATTTTAGATATAATCCAGAAAAACAGATTAATGAAACGTATTTGAATGATGAAAATGTGGAGAGCGAGATACGTTCATTGAAAGTTTCCAATTCTGTAAGTATTGTTAGTGCCATCGGTTTTGTTCGTCGTGCAATGGTTGCTCAACAGCAGGCGTATAGCGTGGATCGTGGTGTGGTGATGGATGGACGTGATATCGGTACGGTGGTCTTCCCAGATGCTGAATTGAAAATCTTTCTTACTGCATCCCCTGAAATACGTGCGCAACGTAGGTATGATGAGTTGAAGGCAAAGGGAGAGAATGTCTCTTTTGATGAGGTGCTGGAGAATGTGAAACAGCGCGATTTCATAGATCAGAATCGAGAGGAGAGTCCGCTTCGTAAGGCAGATGATGCAATAGAATTGGATAATAGTTATATGACAATCCAAGAACAGAAAGAGTGGCTACTACAACGTTTTGAGGAGAAGACCAAATGATTATTGAGATAGATTCAAATTCAGGATTTTGTTTTGGTGTCGTAACGGCCATCAATAAGGCAGAGGAGGAACTGGCAAAGTCGGACCGACTTCACTGCTTGGGCGCTATTGTCCATAATAGCATGGAGGTGCGTCGACTGGAACAGAAGGGACTGATAACGATAGATAGAGATGCCTTTGACCATTTGAAAGGACAAAAGATTCTTTTCAGAGCTCATGGCGAACCTCCAACTACCTATCAGCAAGCTCGTGCTAATGATCTCACCATCATTGATGCTACTTGTCCTGTGGTTCTGAATTTGCAAAAAAGAATTAGAAAAGCATACGAACAATCAGATCCAAACAACACGCAAGTGGTGATCTATGGGAAAAAAGCTCATGCGGAGGTCAACGGGTTGGTTGGTCAAACGGATGGTAATGCAATCGTCATAGAAGGATTGGAGGATCTCTCTAAATTGGATTATGCTAAAAATATTCGTTTGTTCTCCCAAACAACAAAATCCATAGAGGGGTTCAATAAGATTGTGGAGGAGATTAAAAAGCGAATGAAGCCTCAAGGTACGTTTGAGTATAATGATACTATTTGTCGTCAAGTGGCTAATAGAATACCTCAGATTATCAATTTTGTGGCTCATCATGAACTAATCCTTTTCGTGAGTGGAAAGGAGAGTTCGAATGGAAAGGTATTGTTCGATGAATGTAGAAAAGTAAACAATAACATCTATATGATTTCAGATTTGGAAGAGGTGGATTACACTATCTTCGAAGGTGTGAAATCTGTTGGTATTTGTGGTGCCACATCAACGCCGAAATGGTTGATGGAGGAATTAAAGCAAAAGATCGAACAGAATGTTATCTTATAATTAGCAACGAAAATTTTATCAATATGCGTTATCGTCTCATATATCTTCTTTTTCTCATTCCGACATGTATGTTCGGACAGAAGGCGGGTTCAAAGGCTGAGACACTTGCATATATAGAGAAGTTTTACAAGATAGCAATACGTGAGATGTACGAATATAGAATCCCTGCCAGCATAACATTGGCACAGGGAATCTTGGAATCGGGAAGTGGACAGAGCGACTTGGCTCAGATTGCCAATAATCATTTTGGTATTAAGTGTACCAGTGATTATGTGGGCGATACGTTCCTTAAGGATGATGACAAGAAGGATGATTGCTTTCGAGTTTATTTGGATGCAGAATCATCCTATCGAGATCACTCTCTTTTTTTGGTGAATCGTAGTCGCTATTCCTTTTTGTTCACTTATTGGATTAGGGATTATAAGGCATGGGCCATTGGATTGAAGAAGGCCGGATATGCAACAAATCCCAATTATCCTAAATTGTTGATTGATGTGATTGAACAATATGAGTTGTATGAATATGATAGGCATCCGGAACGATATGTTTTAAAATCATCTACATCTGTTTCTCCTATTGATGTGGTTAAAAATGCTTTTCAAAACAATACGACTGTTGATAATAATGACGAAAAATAATGGTAAAGAAAATTTGGTTAATCATATCTGTTCTTCTTAATGTTGCCTTGGTGACAGCTTGTATTTTATTATATCGACATCAGTCGACTGCTGACAATCCAGAATCGAAGGATAGAAATGTGAAAACAGACATACTTTTTTCCACTTCTTATCAGGATGGAAACATTGTATTTATTGGAGAAGAGCGAATGCAGATGTGTAACTGGAAATCACTCTTTGGTACAAATAAAATAGCCAACTTGGCAATGTACAAGAATACGATAAAAGATGAGATAGAACGAGCTTCTTTTATTTTTGATAATAATACCCCTTCTCAGATAGTCTTAATGTTGGGTGTTCAAGACTTGCAGTTGGAAATTCCTATTAATGAGATTTATAACGATTTTGTTTCGTATGTGGAGCTGTTGCAATCTAAATTGCCACAAACAGAGATCATCGTCATTCCAGTTTTGCCAGTGACCCCAGAGGATAATACAATATACCCTGCGATTACAATAAATAACATAAAGGCACTTAATACGTTGATTAAGGTTTATTCTTTGGATAAAGGTCTTACATACGTGAATCTATTCACTGATTTCTACATCGAACGATTTGATTGCATGAAGGCTGATTTTAACATCGGTGATGGTTTCCATTTTTCACAGAAGGGATATTTCGTTTTCAGAGAGAGACTAAGACCTTATTTGCGATTGGATGAAGAGTGATTGAATGAATGATATCGAAATAAAAAACGCCCCTCGAAAACTGATTCGTCTTTCGAGGGGCGTTTTTCTATTGCTCGTTTAATAACATACTTGAGAGAAGACATCTTCAATCACCTCTTTGGTGAGTTCATCAAAATCATTCTTTCTTGGTAGCACAAGGATGCCTGCCACGTCGATGGCACCAGGACTAATCATCTTATACTTTTCACCCTCCTCAAAAAACTGAGTGGGTCTGTGTTTCTTCCTTGGAAACACGAATAGATGCCACTCGCCAGCTTCATAGAATCCAAACAGATTCATTAGTGGTTCGTCATCTGTCCCTGCTAACATCTGCAACTGCTTGTAGAGTTGCTCGAAATAGGATTGCGTCAATGAGGCTTTTGTACTTTTTATGTGAATGCATTTCCTTCCATAGTTGAGGAACTCTTCCATCGAGCCATCTTTACTCTCTGACAATGTTCTGACTTCAACACTCTTTAATTCTTCCTCAAAAGGTAATTGCCCTTTTAATACGGCTTGGAAATGCATGTGGTCGGGAGCTGATGCTCCACATTTGGGTCCATTGTATAGTAACGTGTGGGATGGCAATTCCTTGCAGAAGGAGATGAAGGATGCAATGTGCGGAAGAATCTGTTGTTCTTCGTGATCTTTGATAGGTATGGTCATGTGTCCTTTCAGAATAGGAAAAGGATTGACCAAAAGAGTGAACTTTTCATCCAATTGGATTCCTTCTTGTATAGATGGACGATTGCATTCGCAGAGAAAACATTTCCTGTTGGCAATGGTTTTTGCATCCAGCTTGGCTCCTGAAGATACAGCTCTTGCTGGGTTGTACTGTGCATATATGCTATATGTGCCCATGTCAAATTTTCGGAGTTCGACAGTGTCTAATTGACTGACACGATTTCGAAAATCATCCCAAACTTTTAATTGATCGTCATATAGTTTTTTATAGTCAATCATTTCTTTACTTTTTTGGTTTGAACGATAAGTTTTTCTTGGAATTCATCTTTATTCGGTTAAGAATCTCCATCGTTCTCAAATTGTCTTTGTATTGGTTGTTTTTGTTTTGTTTGATGATGTCTAAAGAGGCATCAGAGTTATCCTCCCATCTTCTGCATAGGTATAGGGAATCGAAGATTCTTCCTATCTGGTAGTCGTGCGAGATAGTGAGTCCTAATGCGTAATCCTCTCCGTAGCTTGTGTTTGGTACATGAATTTTGCGTAGGATAGGGGTGTAGAACGCACGAGGTGCTCCAAGTCCGTTGATACGTAACGCATTGTTACGTCCGTTTCGTGGTGTCCATTCTTTATGATCAATCAATCCAGGGGGAATTGTGTTCATTTGAAAATCGGTGATGGTGTAGCTTCCGATTACCATAGCACATTTCTGCTCGTAGAACGCATCGACAATGGTCTGCAACGTGTTCTCTGTCTGATAGACATCGTCGCTATCTAACTGAACGGCAAACTTACCGCAGTCGGGATGCTCAACGCCTTCGTTCCAACAACCACCAATACCTAAATCTTGGCGAGTAGGAATGATGTGAATAACGCGATTGTCTTTTTTTGCATATTGATCAATGATGTCGCTGGTTCCATCTGTGGAGTGATTGTCGATGATGATGAGATTGAATGGGAAGTTTGTCTTCTGACTCAATACGGATTGTATCGCATCGGCAATGGTTCTAGCTCTGTTTCGAACGGGAATGATAACACTCGCTTCGTTTTTGAACGATTCTTCATCGAAATTGACACTCTTAAATTCTGGTTCCAGATAAGCATTGATCTCTTTTAAATGGCTGAGACATGCTCTTTCTTTCTCTATCTGAGTCTCTCTGTTGCGAGGATCTACATAGTCAAACTGACCATTTCCAGCTATTGATTCATCCTCGATGAGTGTGTAGAGGTATTCGTTGATGTGAAAGGCTGGTTGCTGCGAAGTAATTGCCAATCGTGAACGGTACCATCCTGCTGTGCGGTAGTTCTCTTTGTTGTGAGAGGACTCTCTCTGTAATAGTTTTTGATTGATAAGGACAATCGGTCCAAAGTTAAAATCGTCTCGGACACTACCAATCTGATAGTCGATAGTAGGGTATTCCTCTCGCTTTCCTGCTTTCTCTACGTAATAGTTGGAGTAGATGATGCTGGCATGCGTGAAGGATGCAATTTGGTTGAGGCGTTCCAACCCATGCTGCCCCCAAATAATCTTGGCAGGTTTGGGACAAAACAAAATATACTCGCTCTTAGACATTAGCGTGATGAGTCGGATGGTGCGAGAATTCTCCGGATGGGTGGTCGTAATGGTGCGGACTCCCAATTGAGGAGTTGGTACTTGCTCGGGAACAAGTAAGATAATCTCTCCGACACAACGCTCTTGTTTAAGTTCTTTTATTGCTTGCGATGTGACCTCATCGTTGATGTATGGAATGAAACAATCAATCATAAGTGAAAATTCAAATTAATATTGCAAAAGGGTGAATTCATAGAAACTCACCGAATCAAATCGTATCACAAAGGTATGAAATTTCAGCCTATTCCACAATGTTGCATTATCAACTTGAATGGCATTTTGCTTTCTATTTTACTCGACAGAAACCTCTATTTTAGATTTGATCATATAAGAGAATTTCAACTCCTTTTTCTCTCCTGGTTTTAATGTGAGTTTCCAAGTGAGTTTTCCCTCTATTGGATCAATCTCAGCACCACTGCTTTCAGTAAGTTCCACTTTGACTTCATCTGTTGTGGAGATTGGATATTGGTCTTCAACAGTGATCTTTACAGACTCTGCTTTGTTGTTTTTAACGGTGATTTGCCATATCTTCTCCGTTTTATCTGTTGTCTTCGTCAGATTTTTAGATGAGTAGTTTTTCAATTCCTTACGATCAACAGCCAAGTCTCTATCCTTTCCTATGGAGAGGTGTAGCGTGTCTTCTGTCTGTCTAGCATTGATGAAACTTTCTCCCATGTACATGTTGTTGAGGTAGAGTTTCACTTTTCCATCTAGCAAGTCCAGTTTCTTCCAATCAGGAATGGATGCAACCAGATAAACATCCTTTGATATTTTAGGAACAGCAAAATAGTTGTATTCCGCATTGATGGACATATCTTTTACAACAATCTCATGGTCGGCAGCATCGTCAGGGATCGTGTTTTTACCTGCAATGTCGGATATGTAGTTACGAATGACCATTTGTGGTATGTTGGCCTCCATGTCGCTGGTTTGACTCTTGGTTTTATTGATTTGGATTTTGTTTTGAGATGCGTAATCCATGAACAGATTGCTCTCAATGGTATTGCTTAATTTAGAATAAGCACCTAATTCCACGTTTCTGACGGCTACGTTTTGTCCCCCTGCTGAGGTTGTGAAGGTTTGGTATCCAATGAATTCATATTTGACACGAGCATTGATTGGAACCAAAATCTCGTAGTATCCGTTTTCATCAGATTCTGTTTTGAAATCTTCTCCGCAAGAGATTAGTACACCTTTCAATGGATTTTCTTTATCTCGCACGATACCCAAAACCTTTATGTACTCATTCTCATTGAATGGTTTGTTGAATGTCCTTGTATAGTTTTGATAACCATCAGGGATGATATACTTTGTTAGCTCAGGTTTCTCATTGCTGACAGTTGGGTCGTTTTGAGATAGCGAGAGTTTCACATCTTTCCAATTCTCTTTACTTCCTTGACTGACGTATGCTTTTTGAATTAGATGAAGGTGTTTGTCCGCTTTGGAAATTCTTGTTTCATAGAAAGGCATCCAGGATGCGTTTCTTACGAAGTATTGAATGTTGATATCGCAGTTGGTTCCCATGCGAGCGTTTAACGTGAGTTTTAGGAAACTCTTAGGTTCGATCTGTTTGTCATATAGAAGATTGACCTTTTGCTCATTGTCGGTCAACTCCTTTTGAAGTTGGTCGATCTTCTTTTGGTTCTTGTATTCAAGTGTGGCAATCTCATTTAGATCTTTGCGTACGTAGGATGCGATACCTTGCAGTGTTGCTGCGGTGAATCCGTTATCACCACCGATGTTGTCACTTTTAAGTAACAATTCCCGTTCTTTTTTCAATACGCTGTTCTTCTCCTTTAACATGTCGATTGAATCACGAAGAATGCCAGCTCTTTTGTTCAGCACATTGGCCTCTTTGGTGATTTGTTTGCTGTTGGGAACCTCCACATCATAATCGACCGACACAAGCGTTACGTCCCCTCTCTTTATACCTACCTGAATAGATTTCTTATCAAGCAAAGGAGTTATTAACGGAATCTTTACCTCCGACTGTCCAGATTTCACATTGACGTTGGCCACACGACTAACCATGGCACCCTGCGGATAGACCATGACGTTGGTTATTTTTGATGTCGCTTCTTGTGCAGCGAATGTAGATAAGCAGCAGAGCGAAACACAGCCTGCTAATATTGTTTTGATTATATATTGTGTCTTCATATAATTATAAATTTTCATCGGTTATTAATTTGTCATAAACGGAACCATCTTTGACGATCACTTCGTATATGAATTTTATCTCTTTCTTCTCACCTGGAGCTAATTTCAACTTCCATGTCAGTTTGCCTTCCGATTCGTTTAATGAGGCTCCTCCATTGTCAATAAGGTTTACTTTTACGGCATCATTTTGGGCGACAGGAATCTGATCCTCTACTGTGATGTCAATGTTTACTTCTTTGTTGTTTTTCACAGTGATGAGCCATTCTCTTCTGATTTTATCTTTTGTGTTGAAAAGATTTTTCTTTTGTTTGGTGACTTGTAATTGTCTCTCTATTCCTACGCTTTTATCAACACCCAGTGAGAAGTGAAGTGTATCTTCAATCTCTTTTGGATCCCAGTAGGATTCGCCAGTATAAGTGTTGTCGGTGAAGACTCTCAGTTTACCTGGTAAAAAATGGAAATCTTTCCAACGAGGAATCTCAGCCAACATATATACGTTAGGTGTGATTTTGGGTGCTGCATAGTAGGTGTAGTGGACAGATATCTCTTCTTGTTGCAATGCAGCTTCATGTTCCGCCCCATCAGAAGGAACGGAGTTTAACCCAGCCGATGTTTCCGTATAATCTTCCAAATTGGAGAAAACGGAATTGTATAAATCACTTCCTGTTTTAGCCCCTTTCTTAGTTGTGATCATGATGACACCATTTGCAGCACGAGAACCATAGATAGCTGTTGCAGATGCATCCTTCAAAACCTCCATTGATACGATATCATCAGGGTTAATTGATGCCAATGGGTTAGATTCTGCACTTTGCTTTCCACCTTCGATTGGCATACCATCTACTACATAAAGAGGTTGAGAGTTACCTGTCAACGTTGACGTACCACGGATACGAACATTTGCAGAAGGACCTGGCTGTCCTGATGCAAGCACACCAGATACACGTCCTTTTAGGGCGTTATCAACACTACCTTTAAGACTTATAATATCAGTTTCTGCTGCCTCTTCCTCTATTTCATAGTTTTTTTCTGCATATATTTTTGAGGCATCTTCCGCCAAATTAATATTTATCATGTTGACATTCTCGTTTGTGGTTTTCCGTTGAATAGAAGAGTGCCCTGAATGAGAAAATACAATTGTAGAATATGCAGGCGCTAATATTTCATAAAATCCCGATGCGTCTGTTTCTGTGGATATGTTGCCGACTGATACATGCGTACCTTGTAAACTGCCTTTTTCATCACGTACCACACCAAAAACTTTTACCATGTTGTTTTCTGATACTTTTGTGGTTTGATTATTATGGGACGTCAGAACTTGGTATGGAAGTGTGTAGCGAGTCAATTCAGGTTTCTTGTTGTTTTTTGTCGGATTGGATTTTGTCACGGTCATCTTGATTTCATTCCAATCTTCTTGTGATTTTTGGGATACAAAAATTTTTTTGTCAATCTTCATTGTAGCCGTTTTCTCAAAAACGTGCAATTCGTAAAACGGTTTCCATTGTGCATCTTTAATGATGTAGCTAATGGTGATGTTGGTCTCTGATGAAGTGGGAGAACTCAGTGAAATCAGGATGGAAGCTTTGGGCTTTAATGCTCGTTCGTCGAGCAATTGTAAGTTCTGACGTGAAAGACGATACTCTCTTGTGAGATCATCATACAATCGGTCGTATTTCAATGCGTTGTCTGCAATTTCATTGAGGTCTTTTCTCATAAAAGAGGCAATGCCGCTTAATTGTTCTGCATTGAATCCCTTTTTTCCTCCAATATTATCATTGGAAGTGATAATTCTCGTTTCACTCTTCAATGTATTCTTAAACGATGTCAATATTTGGAGAGAGTCTCTTATGACGGTTGTTCTATCTACTAATTTTTTATTGGCTTTTACAAATGAATCTTTGTTTGTCACTTCCATGATGACATCGACCTTCCCCAATGTGATGTCTGAATTGGAGATTCCAATCTGAACACTCTTTTGGTCTAGTTTATGACTGATCATGGGAATCTTTATGACTGATACGCCCGCAGGTATTTTTACATGAGCGGTTCGTTCAACCATTGCTCCTTGCTTGTAAATTGTCACCTCCTCAATCTTCGATTGTGTTGTTAGGGTGTCTGCTGCATTGACATAGGTTGCCACATATGTCAGCAGTAAAATTAGATGAATAAATCGTTTCATTTGTTATGTGTTTTAACCTGATATTTTACATGATAACATTCCAAAGATAGTTTAATATTTTTGAAAAAAGAAGAATACTTGAATGTGTAATCCTCCTCTTATGTAAAAAGCCTTATTTCTTTTCGAAAAATTGTATGATCTCTTTCATTAATTTCAATCTTTCCGTTTCGCTTTCAATACTTTCGAATGGAACAGATGAGATGACGGTTTTGTATCGTCCGTTATAGCCCACGGTGGCAGGAAGGTTGCTTCCCTCAAAGGAGTGAATCACTTTGGAACCGTTGGATATGTCGAGCGCATCTGGCACCTCCACTGCGTATTGCTTGGAATTTGGAATGTTGCAGTAATGGTAATATTTCTGCTTGAATATTTTCCAAGGAGAGAAATAGTTAGATAGCAATCCCTTTGTCTTTAATTTGCTCTCACCTAATTTGTATTTCAGTACGCGTTCTGCAAATTGAATAGCCTCTGTGTCGCAGGAATCTCGTTCATAAAGATCGGATGCGACATAAGCTCCATTGACATAGATGTTACCTTGTTGTCTCATTAGATATTGTCGTATGGGCTGTCTCAGACTACTAGGGAATAGCTGATAGCGAATCTCTTGTCCGACCAGAGTGCTTTTCTCTTCACCTAAAATTAAATCGATAAATCTGTAGTTTTTCAAACGAATCTTTCCTGCTTTTACCACCTCGTCGCTGCAAGAGACAAAGGAGTACCCTGCCGCCATGATGGCTTTTCCATGGATGTATGTGAAATTGAAGGTGTTACCTGCTATTTTATCATTCTCGAATAGGGCGTAACAAGCTCCATGTCCGGGATTGGCATTGTTTCTATATTTAGATCTTTTATTGAATGCGTATTGACCGCCTGTATAGCTGAGATCATATTTGTCGGGAACACCTTGATCTAGGTTTTCGAGGAATCCAGAGTAGTCTGGCGTGTCAAACCATTCAGGTGCGGATACGCGATGAAATCCGTTGACGATGAGTGCGGTTTTAGGTGTATTAGGCACGTATCCGACAGCCAATTCTTCGGAAGGGAAACTCTCACCTCCTTTGTTGACAGCGGTTACTTTAAATCGGTATATTTTTTTCGGCTCTAATGTCACATGCGTGGATGTTGAACGAATGATTTCGCCATTGTTCCAACCTCCTTCGTCATTGGCTGTGTAGAGAATGTAATAGTCTGGGGTGGCTGTTGGTTCAAGACTATCCTGCTGTGCAGCCCAACTAAGATGTATCACATTGTTTTCCTCGTTGACGAATTCTGCGCCAAAAGTATTTACAGGAAGGGGTTGTATAACATATTCACGTTCTTGTTGGTATGCCAAGAACTTCAGAATACCTTTGTATATAGACCTACTTACAGTGAAACGGAAATGAGGGTCTAATCCGTAACGCATGTCGGTGAAGTTTTGATGAGAGAGTAGTTCCAACAGAAATGTAGGAACCTCTGGCACTCTTGCTTCGTAGTAAGATGCGTCGGTTAATTTTCTTCTTGTCCAGTCAGGACGATAGGTGTTTCGTATGTCGTTGACAATTTGGGTTTGTATGATATCGGCTAGGTCGCGAGAGACAATTCTGCGTTGCCCGTTGGCATAATTGCGTGAACCATTGCTCTCAGACATATAGATGGTCATTGTTCCGATGATGCTATCGTTAAACACCTGACCGGCATCTGTATGGAATCCCATGGATAGTTGTATAGGAATATTCTTACCTGTAGTGTTAGGTGATTTGGAAGAACCTCCGATGAGATCGTTCACCCAGTGACCACGACACATGTAGTCATCTTTGTAGTCATCCTTGTAATCGTTTCTGTTGTAGATGGAATCAGAATAGCCAGCCCATTGAAGCCAGTAACGAGCACCCTCTAAGTAGCGAGGCTTATTGCTGTAGATGACAGAGTCTTGTTGGTTCAACCGACCGATGTTACCATATCCTCCACCGAATCTGACGGCATCTGCTGTTATGATATCGTTGTTGCTTTTACTCTTGTTGGAAAGCTCCACACGTCCGATGCTTGGGTTGGTTCCTTTCTTGAAATTGAAGGTGCCTAAATAGATCCAGGTGCTTCCACCCATTTTTTGGTTGACGAGGTATTCCGTGGCACCACCCGTGTGGTATACAGTGTAGTGAGCGTCGGTAGCACTATTCTCGTACGAATGATAGGAGATGTAGACGGCATAGTCGCCCGATTCAGGAATCTCAGGAGTCCAATTGGCATACCCCATACCCTCCTTGCTGGTTTTGATTTTTCTGTAAGTTCCGTAGCAGAATGGATTTTCACCTTCTCGATATAGTTCACGAGGATTAGCGAACCCAGTGGTGTCGCCTCTTCTCCATTTGTTTACTTTATCATGGCACTCCTCATAGAAGAATGTTTCGTAGTCGTCATTATCTACAATTACTTCATTGAGTTGAGTGTCTCGTTCCCTTGGCAACATAACGTAGGCACCTGCGTTTTCCAGCATTGGGACGAGGTAGGGTAGAACATATCCGAGTGTGTAGGTGTCTTCCGTCACGCTAAATAGATGAGGACGTTGCCAAACCCATTCGTTTTCTTTGCGCTCGTAATACCAACCGTGACTAGGCCATACAGCAAGATTGTTGTTGAGCAATCCGAGAGTGGGTTGAGACCGGTTGCTTAGGTTGGTGACGAAAGCCGTACCATCAGAGCGGTGCTTTTCAAGACGCTCTTTGTCGATTTTGTAATTCTCTCGATAAATATTAGGAACAAGGTCGGATATTTCATATTGGTTGATGTACATCTCCACCTTGTAGTTGTTGTAGGGACTTAGCAAATGCTTTCTCAAGGAGTCCTTTAAAGCTTTGACCACCTCTTCGCGGAAAGGAATGCTTTCTAGGTATTTGTTGGCATATATGCGGACAGTTTTTTTAGATTTGATGGGGATGATGCTATCGTAGCCAATCTTGTTCTGTTTGAGAATGGTATGTTGCTCTTGTAGGCTATATATGATAGATTTGAAACAAGAATCGGGCAATATAACGGGTTGTTGAGCATGACAAGTTGCGGATATGCCACCAAGTAACACTCCTAAAATGCATAATTTCGCAATAAAGAGAAGAGAAGATTGTTTCACGATACCCATTTTCTACGAAACCCATTTTAACTTGTTGTACCCGGGATGAGACTCGAACTCACACAACCTCACGGTCACTAGTACCTGAAACTAGCGTGTCTACCATTTCACCACCCGGGTTTAATGTACCTTTGCAAAGGTAATATATTTTGTTTGAAAAAAAGAAAAAAAGCGAATGCAAAGTTGTGAGATTGGGTGATTTTTTGTTTTCAGAAAAATAGGGGAACATTGTTGGTTGTTTAGGGATTGAAAAATCGAAGAAATGAGTTTGGAATAGTTTTTGTAAGGTATATTATGGAGGAAGTATAGCTATGGCTTTTTCGTTGATGCTTTTTTCTCTTTTATTGAAAAAGTGAGTGGTTGTATGTGAATTTTTGTTAATAAGTCATATATTTGTAAAACATAAAAGTCCAGCGATGTGTTAAAGTTCCCATGTTGTTGGTCTATAGTCAATGGAACTTTCATTAAAATTGTGTGAAATGAAAAAGGTATTTTTAGCAGTATTGTTATTGTCTTCTATGGCAGTGAGTGCACAAGAGGCAACAGAAGCAACAAGTGCAGAAGAACAAAGTGTTTCAAATGAATTCAAAGCAGACCAAGGAAAGTTTATGGCTGAAATCGGATTTTCTCCAGTATCAGCAGGATTTGATGATGTTAATCTAGTTGGTGGACAACTTCGTGGTGTATATGTTGCATCAGACAAGATTAAAATCCGTTTGGGTGTAGGTTTTGGTGTTAACAAGAGCGCTGACGAAACAGGTGTTGGAGATGATTGGACAAAAGAGACTCATAGAACATCTCTATTGACAATCAATCCTGGTTTCACTTATTCATTCGCTGGAACTCCAAAATTGGAACCATACATTGGTCTTGAAGTAGGTTTTGGTACAACAGCATCTAAGGATGTGGTTGAAAATAATACTACTAAGATTACTAACAAGAACATTGTTACTGGAATCAATATGTTCAGCTTCTCTGGTTTGACTGGTTTCAACTATTATTTTGCTAAGAATATCTTCGTTGGCGCTGAAATCGGTTTAGGATTTGGTGTTAATGTTCAAAAAGGTTCATACACAGAGACAGTGACTGAAGGAAAAATAGAGAAAGAAGAGTCAGATGTTGAGTCTCATGAATTTGCATTCTCTCCTACATTTGTTCCAACACTTCGTTTGGGTTGGGCATTCTAATTGTCTCAGAGAAACAATATGAAGAGGTTCTGCGCGTAAAAGGCGCGGAACCTCTTTTTTATTTCAGATGGGTCTATTTGTTTCAACCCGCAATTCATATTATTAATTAAAAACGATGAATTTATAGAACTCAACTTAAACGGATACCTTTTTTTCTCTTTCTGAAGTGTATTTTTCAAAACATAAAACTTAAAATTTGGAATTATTCATTTATCTTTGCAATGTATTATCCATAATAATGCAATTTTTGTTCTATTTTTCAGTTATAGAAAGTAGAAATGGGTGAAAAATAGGGACTTCTTGTAGCAATAAGAGGTTTCATTGTTAAACTAATAAATGGGGGATGAGAAGCCTTCCAAACGTTGAAAAATTGAAAAGGAAACTAATATATTTTCTTCTGCTTTCAGTCGCATTGCTGTTTGTTGGATGCGATATGAAGAAAAACACTGCTTTTAATAGAAAGTACCAATCGATTAATACGCGTTATAATGTATATTATAATGCGAATGAGTCGTTTAAAAAGGGGTATAAAAAGTTGGAGGAGAGTTTTTCTCCTGATTACTCTCACATTATTCCAGTGTTTGCTGTTAGTGATCCTTCGACGGAGGGTGTGGCAAAAGGAGATATGACAAGAACAGTGGAGAAGTGCGAATTAGCTGTTCAAGAACGTTCCATGCAGAAAAAACCGAAGAAGAAATATGAAAAAATGCGAGACCCTGCTTATGTAGCGTTTTACAATCAGGAGGAGTTCAATACATATATGGATGAAGTGTGGATGTTGATGGGTCAAGCTAAATTTTATTCTAATGATTATTTGGCCGCATCTGCTACGTTCACATACGTTATAAAGCATTTTTCAGGAGATGATAAGTTAGTGCTTCAGGCATCCATCTGGAAGGCTCGCGCTTTGAAGGAATTGGGATGGTTCTATGAGGCGGAAGAAATCATGAACAAGATAGAAGAGGAGGAACTTCCTGCTGATGTAGCCAATCTTTATCAGGGTGCTCGTGCCGACCTTTATTTAGCTCAGAAGGAGTATCAGCAGGCTATGCCTCATTTGCTAAAGGCGGTAGAAACAGAGAAAAATAGAATTCAACGTACCCGATTTAATTTCGTTATCGCTCAGTTGTATCAAATGCAGGGTGATAAAGAAAAGGCGTATGAATATTACGATAAGGTAATCAAGGCAAATCCAAGTTATCAAATGACTTTCAATGCGAACATTCTGCAAACGGAGGTCGTTTCTGGATCTTCCGTCGACTTGGTGAAGCGTTTGGAAAAATTGGCGAAGAACCGTAATAATGCTGATTATTTGGATCAGATTTATTATGCAATGGGTAATATTTATCTCTCCAAAGGGGATACGGCAAAAGCTTTGGCATATTACCAAACTTCGGCCGATACAAGTGTGCGCAATGGTAGAGAAAAAGCTCAGACGTTGATTACCATGGGTGATATCTATTATGGCAGAAAAAATTATGTGAAAGCACAACCATATTTCTCTGAGGCTTCTTCTATTATCGATCAGAAGCATGATGATTACGAGAGAGTCTTTCGTCTCTCTGTGATGTTAGATGAGTTGGTGCAGAACTATGATGTCTACGCTCTTCAGGATAGCTTGCTCTATTTGGCAAGTGCTTCGAAACCGGAATTGTCTGCTGCGATAAGTCGTGCCATCCAAAAAATTGTGGATGAAGAAAGACGTGAGCGCGAACGATTGGCTAGGGAACGAGAAGAACAGAAGCAACTTGAATTGGAAATTGAAAACATGGCTGTCATGGATAGCCGTGCATTGGGTATGAATCAGGAAAGTTCATGGTATTTTTATAATAAGAGTACTGTGGATAAAGGTAAGTTGGAGTTCCGTAAGAAATTTGGTCAACGTCGTTTGGAGGATTACTGGAACCGTCGAAACAAGTCAATCATGGTGTTTGCTGAGGAGAATTTAGCAGACAAGGTGGATTTGGAATCAATGGGAGTCCTTTCTGGCGATTCGATAAAAACTGATACGGAATTGGGTGATCGCACCATGCCTGCTGAACAGAATCCAAAACGTCCGGAATATTATCTGCGTCAAATACCATTTAATGATGATCAAAAGGCAGTGGCTCATGAGGAATTGTCCAATGCTCTCTTTAACATGGCGGTCGTTTATGATGAGAAATTGCAAGACTATCCTAAGGCATTGGAGACATACGAAGAGTTCATTCGTCGTTATCCGAACGATCCAAGAGCTGCGGATGCGTATTATTGTTGCTATAGAATCGCAGGTAAACAAAAGGACGATGCCATGTCGGATAAATACAGAAGTCATCTGATTGCTGAATACCCTCAAAGCAAATATGCTAAGATCCTTTCGAATCCAGATTTCAGAGAAAAACTGGTACGTATGCAAGAGGAACAGGATTCTCTTTATGAACAAACGTATGCTGCTTATCTGAAGGGTGATTTCGAAACAGTAAAACAACAAACAAAATATATGGAGACAAATTATCCGGTCTCCTCATTGATGCCGAAATTCTTACTGCTCAACTCATTGTCTATTGGTAAGACAATGGGCAAGGATACTTTTGCTGCAGCTTTGAACAACTTGTTGGAACGTTATCCTTCTAGTGATGTATCTTCGATGGCGAAAGACATCTTGGCACTCATCAATCAGGGTAATATACCATCGGAAGGAACGAATGTTGGTGGTTTGTTAGCACTTCGTGAAGAGTCACAAAAAGAAGAGGCAGCTGAGATGGGCGTTGTTTCCAATAAAGGATTTACAGTAAGTTATCAAACTCCATATTTGTTTAATTTGTTGACTGATACTACAAAAGTGGATCAGAACAAGTTGTTGTACGAAACAGCAATGTACAACTTTACGAAATTCTTAATCAAGGACTTTGATATCAGTATCAAGAAAGGTATATTGTCTGTTTCTGGTCTGGATAACTACGATGAAGCTTTATGGTATATCAATGGTATAATAGCTGATGATGGAATTCAGAAGTTGTTGTCGGGTACCGATTATAAATATGTGTTGATCACGCCTGAAAACTTGGAATTGATAGGCAAAGGTTATACATTGGAACAGTACGAACAATTCTATAAAGACAGTATCATGTCGCGCAAACGCAATAATAGAGTTAGCGTGGAATTGGTGGATGAGAAGAAGGAAGAGAACGTTGAGGAACAGAAGCAAGATGACAAACTGGAATCTTATCTCAACAAGCAATCTGAATCGCCTGTTCAAAATCCGTTAGATAAAAAAGAGGAGGCTGCTGCGAGTCAGCCACAGAAAAATGCGGAAAGTGCGGAAAAAACAGTTGAACCTCAGTCGGAGAAGAAAGAGGTAGAGGAGAGTAAACCTCAGGTTAATGAACAAAAGAAAGATTCGGTAGCTGTCTCTGACGACAAGCCGAAGAAAGAATTGAAGAAGTATAAGGGATTGTATACGTATGATCCTTCCGCGCCACACTATTTCGTGATGATGGTTACTTCCGGTAGTGTAGATGGTGAAGGTGTCACGTCGGCCATAAACAAATACAACTCTACGAATCATGCATTGTTGAATTTGAATGTTGTGGAGAATTCCACTAAGGATTTCCCTCAGATGTTTGTGGTAGGTACGATGGCATCTGCAGACCTCTCCATTTCATATTTGAAACAGGTGGTGAAAAGCACTGAAATTAAGAATGCATTTGGTAATGTGCCTTATCGGAACATCATCATCTCTAAAGACAATTTGGAGGTGCTGAAGACGACAGGTAACATCAATGTTTATATGGAACTATACAAACGTTTATATTTAAATCGTTAAGGGAAGAGCGTATGAAGAAGGATCGAATATTATGGGCTGATGATGAGATTGACTTGCTGAAGGCTCATGTCCTTTTTTTAGAAGAGAAAGGATACGAGGTTGTTTGTGTCAATAATGGTGAGGATGCAGTCATGGCATCATCAGAGAGCCATTTTGACATCATCTTTTTGGATGAAAACATGCCTGGTATGAGTGGATTGGAGGCCTTGTCTCTGATAAAGGAGAAAGATACGATGGTGCCTGTTGTCATGATTACCAAGAGTGAAGAGGAAAACTTGATGAATCAGGCTATTGGAAAGAAAATAGCTGACTATCTGATAAAACCAGTCAATCCGAACCAAATCTTGTTGTCCATAAAAAAGAATGTGAACAAGAGAGAAATCATTTCGTCTACTACTACGGATGATTATCGCTCGGAGTTCGGTAGAATCGGTATGCAAATAAACGACTCCTTCACCTATCAGGATTGGATGGAAGTCTACAAGAAGTTGGTCTATTGGGAATTGGAGTTGGAACAGACCGAAAACCAAATGACGGAAGTACTTCACATGCAGAAGGAGGAGGCAAACTCCACTTTTGTGAAGTTTATAAAGAGAAATTATGTAGGTTGGTTTGAAGAGGGAAGTGACAGACCAATGATGAGTCATGATATATTTAAAAAGAAGTTATTCCCAATTCTGGACAACGACGAATCTATCTTCTTCATTGTTTTTGATAATTTCAGGTTTGACCAATGGAGAATCATCAGAGAATTATTACATGATGATTTCAGAGTGGAATCGGAGGATATGTATTGCGCAATCCTTCCTACGGCTACACAATATGCTCGTAATGCGATTTTTTCGGGACTGCTTCCGTTGCAGATAAAGAAAATGTTCCCTCAATATTGGGTGGATGAAGAGGAAGAAGATGGAAAGAATAATTATGAGGAGGAACTGATTCGTACGCAAATAGAGCGTTTTAGGAAAAAATACACTTTCTCATATCATAAGATTAACGACTCTGTCTCTTGTGAAAAATTGGTGTCAGATTATCCAAAATACGCTAAGAATCAACTAAATGTTGTCGTGTTTAATTTTGTCGATATGTTGTCTCACGCACGAACAGATTCAAAAATGATTCGAGAATTGGCATCGTCGGAGGCTGCTTATCGTTCCTTGACCAAATCATGGTTCCAACACTCTCCGATAGTGGATTTCTTTCACTTATTGGCAGAGAAGAAGGCAAAGGTGATGATTACAACAGATCATGGTACGATTAAGGTGAATAATGCGGTAAAGGTGATCGGGGATAGAAACACAAATACTAATTTGCGCTATAAGGTAGGTAAAAATCTGGATTATAATGCAAAGGATGTTTTTGACGTTAAACAACCAGAAAAGATAGGACTTCCATCTCCAAATGTAAGTTCTACCTATATTTTTGCTGAGAATGATGATTTCTTTGCATACCCTAATAATTACAATTATTACGTCTCCTACTTTAAAAACACTTTCCAACATGGAGGTATTTCTATGGAGGAGATGTTAGTGCCTTTGGTGACGCTAATTTCAAAAAAATAGGATTGGAAACTTTTAATGAGTTGAAAATTATTTAATAATGTAAAATTATAATTAGTATTGAACATGAGAAAAATTTTATTAAGCATTTTGATGTCACTCTTTGTGATGACATCTTTGATGGCTCAGTCATCTGACCGTAATCGTATGGGATTCTTTTCCGTTCCAGGGTACCCATATTGTCACATGCAAAACACTTCTGAAACTTATGCAATTGTGACAGACAACATTGTTCCTTTGACGAAGGACAATGCCTATATTGGACAGGCTTTGGGCTTTGGCGTTCCTTATTTGAATCGTTTGCCAGATCCAGATGGAGTAGATTTCGTTATATCCGTAGACAATGCTTACTTTAAACAATCAAAGGTTGACGTTATTGATCCAAACAAAAAACGTCAAGGCCCTCGTAAGGAGACAAAACAACAAACTGTGATTTTGGAAATTGGTAGATTTAAATGGTATGACACACCGAAACAATCTACATCTGTAAGTAATACACCACAAGCGAATGCACCTCGTAAGTTTATTGCTAAACAAACAATTGAAATGGGATTCACTGTTCATGTGATCAACCAAGCAGAAGGTGCAAACGGTGAAGTGGTCTTCTCTGATACAATTTCATTCTTGGAAGATATAGAATCAGATGCTTGCCCAGATCCACAAATGGCAAAGAATAATTTGGCTGAAAAAACAAAGGATTACTCTTTGAAAACTTTCATGGAAGGTTATAGAAAATTTTTGGCAAAGGTTGTAGGCGCAAGTCCTACTACAGTCAACTTCAAAATGTATTCTGTAAAGACAAAGAAAAAATGTCCTTACGATTATTCAGACATTAACAATGCATACACTCAATTTGCTGAACCATACGAGTTCATCAAGAAACGTCATAGCCAGATTGATAAGTTCAAGAAAATGGCAGAACCGTCTGTAACAGCATGGAAGAATGCATTGAAAGAGGCTAATCTGACTGATAAAACGGCAAGAGTAAACAAAGAAATCGCTGCTGCTATGTACTACAATTTGGCTGTATATTCAGTGTTGATTAAAGACTATCAGGCTGCATACGACTACTTTGTAAAAGCAGACGAAACAGATCTTGGTTTTGATGATGCTTTGTCTATGTCTAAGATGGCTATGGGCTGGGTAAAAGCAGAACAGGCTTATCGAAAGAGAATGGAAAGCGACGCTGCTGCATCGGCTAGTCAAGAAAGCAAGTAATATTTGTTTCGAATATTAGATAATAAGGGCGTCAAATTGAATTTGATGCCCTTTTTTATTTGTCTTTCTAGGATGTCTTGGATTATTTTGTGTGGTATTGAACAAGTCCATCTAACGGACTTTTCATAATTGCGGAGACTTGTCTTCCGTTGATTTCCGCTACTTCGGTCAGCTCTTTCTGGAAATAAAAAGCAATGGAACCAATGCAACCTATCTGCAGATGTTTAGGGTATTGATTGATGTTTCTGCGGAAAAAATCGTGGAAACAATCAAGGAGAAACTGATGGAAATAGGGTTCCTCCTTGTGGTTGTATACATGCTTGGAAAATTGAGCAAGGAAACGATTCGGAAATGGTCGCTTGTAGATATTCTCCATAAGTGTGGCAGGAGATGTATTCTCTTCCAGAAAGAATCTTTCTGAAATTTCTGTTGACACCAATCCTTTTAGGATGTCGCTGACAAGTCTTTTCCCTATGACAGCTCCACTACCTTCATCGCCAAGAATGAATCCCAATGGGGATACGTTTTTAATGATTTCTTTTCCGTCGTAATGACAAGAGTTGGAGCCTGTTCCTAAGATGCATGCAATGCCTTCGTTTCGGTTGAAAAGAGAGAGGGCAGCGCCCAACAGATCATTGTGTACCTCAACAGACGCATTGGGAAATGTGTTTTGAAGCGGACGTCGCACCATGTCGCATTTCTCTTTGAATGCACATCCTGCGCCGTAGAAATATACGAAATGGGTCTGTCTTTTCATTTCATCGGAACACACATCGTTGATGGTTGAAAAAATATCCTCTTCTGTTTGATAAAAGGGGTTGATGCCGGCAACCTGAGTTTGCCGTATGATTTCGGATTTTTCTATCCATATAAAGTCACTTTTTGTGGAACCGCTATCAACAATGAGTGTCATAATGCATAAAAATTTGATGAGATGACAAATTAACCATAAATTTTCCATAACAACAACAGGAAACGATTACAAAATGGAAAAATTCTTTGTTTTCTCATTTTTTCGACGGAAAAACAAAAAAAACGTAAATAAAATGCCTTTATTAAGATAAAAATGCCTAAATTTAGACTTTGAACGAATTATGACCATTCGAACAGATGAAAGGTGAGTATTTTGATTGTAAAATGTTACGTATATGAGTTATCTAAGATTTGACAAAATGCTGCTGACAAACCTCGAGCAATCACTGTCTCGAGAGATGTTGCGCACAAATAAGTCAGGTGCTTATCATTGTACCACGGTAGTGGGATGTAATACGCGGAAATACCATGGACTATTGGTGATTCCGATTAAGAATATGGACAATGACAACCATGTTCTTTTGTCATCTCTAGACGAGACAGTGGTACAGCATGGAGCAGCATTCAACTTGGGAATTCATAAATACGGACCAGACCAATATTCACCTAAAGGACATAAATACATGCGTGAGTTTAATTGCGATGTTGTGCCATGCGGTATTTATAGAGTGGGTGGTGTGATTCTTTCGAAAGAAAAGGTTTTCATGTCGTTTGAAAACAGAATATTAATAAAATACACGCTGTTAGAAGCAAATTCTCCAACAATACTTCGATTTAGTCCGTTTTTGGCATTCCGTAATGTGAACGAACTAAGTGTTGAGAATTACCAAGCGGATACCTCCTACCGAGAGATAGATTCGGGTATATCAATGTGTATGTATCAAGGTTATCCAACTTTGTACATGCAGTTCAATAAACCTATGAAGTTTATTTCTCAGCCCAATTGGAATAAAGGCATTGAGTATCCAAAGGAGTTGGAGAGAGGTTACTATTTTAAAGAAGATCTTTTTGTGCCCGGTTATTTCGAGGTTCCTATCAAACGTGGTGAATCTGTGATTTTCTCTGCGGGAGTTAGTGAACTTCGTTCGGAGGAGATGCCTAAGATTTATTACGAGGAGGTTTCTAAGAGAACGACGAGAACAAGTTTCTTTAATTGCTTGAAAAATTCTGCTCAACAGTTTTTCAACAGGAAAAACCCTGAGGAGTTATACCTGTTGGCAGGATATCCGTGGTTCAAGTGTCGGGCAAGAGATATGTTTATCTCATTGCCAGGAGTCTCCTTGGCATTCGACGATTTGTCAGGATTTGAGAAAATCATGGCAACAATGATACCAGGCATTCGAAACTTTATGAATGGAAAACCTATTGAACGTGATGTTCAAGGTTTGGAAGAACCCGATGTCTTTTTATGGCTCATGTGGGCGGTTCAAGAATACGCAAAAGCCACAACAGGAGAATTGGCATGGAGAATGTATGGCGAGTTTTTGAAAGAGATTATTGAATATATCCTAAAACAAAGACATCCTAATTTGTTCGTTCATGAAAATGGTTTGCTCTATGTCAATGGTTGGGATAAACCTGTAACATGGATGAATTCTGAGTGCGATGGACATCCAATCACGCCAAGAAGTGGTTATGTGGTGGAGTTCAATGCATTATGGTACAATGATCTTCGCTTTGTTTCAGAATTGGCTGCTATGAATGGAGATGACTATTTCTCTGAGAGTCTGACCTTCTACGCAGATAAGGTGAAAGAGAACTTCGCACCTACATTCTGGAATGGTTACTATCTATACGACTTTGTCTCTGGTGATTATCGAGAAGTCTCTGTTCGCCCTAATATGTTATGGGCTGTTTCATTGAGATATTCTCCGTTGGAAAATAAACAGAAAAAATCGATTGTCGATATCTCCACTAAGGAGTTGCTTACTCCTAAGGGATTACGTTCGTTGAGTCCGAAGAGTCAAAATTACCATGGAACCTGTGATGGTTCACAAAAAGATCGTGATCAGGCAGCTTTCCAAGGAGCTGTGTGGCCATGGCTGATAGGAACATACCTGGAGGCTTATTTGACTGTCTATAAGAATAGCGGATTCTCTTTTGCGGAAAGAACCCTTATCGGATTTGAAGAGGAGATGAGTCTCGGATGTATTGGAACACTCGCTGAAATGTACGACGGAAATCCACCATTTAGGGGAAGGGGAGGAATCTCTTTCGCTATGAATGTGGCAGAAGTGTTGAGAGTGTTGAAAATTTTGAATAATTACAACAAAGATAATATATGAAGGCGTTGATGTTTGGTTGGGAATTTCCTCCTCATATACTTGGAGGTTTAGGTACGGCAAGTTACGGCCTGACTAGAGGTATGTCTGTACAAAAAGACATGGAAATCTCTTTCATGCTGCCTAAACCTTGGGGAGATGAGGACCAAAGTTTTCTGAAAATCATTCCGGCAAATAAAATTCCTATTTGCTGGAGAGAGCCTGATTGGAATTACCTAAACCAAGAATTAAATGGAAGAATCTCAACAGATGAATATTATCATTATAGAAATTGCATCCGAGAGGATAATAATTACATCGGAGTTAATGGAATAGGATCTGTTGAATTTTCTGGTCGTTATCCAAATAATCTACAGGAAGAGATTCGCAATTATGATGCAGTGGCGGGTGTTGTTTGCCGTGCATTAGACTTTGATATTATTCATTCTCATGATTGGTTGACATACCCTGCTGGTATTCATGCGAAGAATGTTTCGGGGAAACCACTGGTGATTCATGTGCATGCAACCGATTTCGATCGTAGTAGAGGCAATGTGAATCCTACCGTATATAATATTGAGAAGACAGGTATGGATTACGCCGACCACATTATTACGGTTAGTAATCTGACACGAGAGACGGTTATCAATCGCTATCATATAGACCCAGCAAAGGTGACGACGGTTCATAATGCGGTGGAACCATTAAGCCCTGAGATTATGGCGATAGAATCACGAAAAGGAACGAAAGATAAGGTCGTTACATTCTTGGGCCGTATTACGATGCAGAAGGGACCTGAATATTTTGTTGAGGCTGCATATCGCGTTTTGCAACGCACGAAAAATGTGCGTTTCGTAATGGCAGGAAGTGGCGACATGATGGAGAAAATGATACGACACGTCGCTTTCCGTAATATTTCAGACAGATTCCATTTTACGGGCTTCCTGAAGGGAAAAGAGGTGTATGAAATGTTGAAGTCAAGTGATGTCTATATCATGCCTTCCGTTTCTGAACCATTCGGTATCTCTCCTTTGGAAGCTATGCAAGTTGGTGTGCCGACAATCATATCCAAACAGTCTGGTTGTGCGGAAATCTTATCAAACGCCATCAAAATAGATTATTGGGACATTGATGCCATGGCGGATGCCATCTATTCCATCATCACATATCCTTCGATGTACAACTTCCTTAAGGTGGAAGGCAAAAAGGAAGTGGATGAGATCAAGTGGGAATATGCTGCTCAGAAAGTGAGACAGGTATATAATAAGGTGTTGGGATGGAATTAATGTATAACCTTAGATAATGTAAATATTATAATATATGAAGTCAGTTTGTTTCTATTTTCAGGTTCATCAACCATTTCGATTGAAGCGATACCGCTTCTTCGATATCGGTAGTGATCATTATTATTATGACGATTATAATAATGAGGAAATCATTACAAGAATAGCACACAACTGCTATTTGCCTGCCAACAATACCATCCTTCAAATGATTAAGGATACAAAGGGCAAGTTCAAGGTGGCTTACTCCATCTCAGGTATCGCTCTCGAACAAATGGAATTGTATGCCCCTGAGGTTATAGACTCTTTCAAAGACTTAGCCAAAACAGGATGTGTGGAGTTCTTAGCGGAAACATACGCTCATTCTCTCTCTTCATTGATTGAAGATAGTGATGAGTTTGAAATACAAGTGAAATCACATGTAAAAAAGATACAGAACTTGTTTGGCTATAAACCAACCGTATTTCGTAATACAGAGTTGATTTATTCTGATGATATTGGTGAACGTGTGGCCAACATGGGATTTAAAGGCATGATAACAGAAGGTGCTAAGCATGTCTTGGGTTGGAAAAGTCCTAACTATGTTTATTGCTGTGCAAACAATCCTCGTCTGAAAATCTTATTGAAAAACTTCAAACTGAGTGATGATGTGACCTTCCGCTTCTCCGATTGGAGCTGGAATCAGTATCCGTTGACTGCCGACAAATTCATGGAGTGGATTAAAGACACTCCCGAATCTGAGGATGTTGTCAACCTATTTATGAACTATGAGACCTTCGGTGAATTGCAAAGTGCTGGCACTGGTATCTTCGAATTTTTAAAGGCTTTGCCTTATTTCGCAGATAAAATGAACATCGATTTCCAAACACCTTCAATGGTAATTGAAAAACGGAAACCGATAGATCAAATTCATGTTCCTTACGCAATGTCATGGGCCGATGAGGAACGCGACCTATCCGCATGGTTGGGTAATGAACTGCAACACTCTGCCTTTGATAAGTTAAATGCCATCGGCGAACGTGTTCGCTTGTCAAATGACAGACGATTACTTCAGGATTGGCTTTATCTTCAATCGAGTGACCATTTCTATTATATGTCCACTAAATACTTCTCTGATGGAGCTGTTCATAGTCATTTCAGTCCGTATGACACGCCATACGAGGCTTTTATGAACTATATGAACGTACTTAGTGATTTTATCGAACGTGTGAACTCCGTCTTCCCTGAAGGTGTGGACAATGAAGAATTAAATTCCCTTCTGCAAACCATTGAAGCTCAGGGAAAAATCATAGCAGAATTAGAGGAAACGAATAAAAAATTGTTGGCTAAGGAAAATGTAACTACTGCAGCACCTAAAAAGAAGAGTGCTCCGAAAACTTCATCTAAGAAGTCAACCAAAGCAATTCCTAAGCTAACAACAGACGATACAGAAAGATTAAAGGCTTAATAATTCAGTTTTCTTCACAAAGTAAGGGTAAGAGAGGGTATGTCATTCTTGATGTACTCTCTCTTTTTTTGGTCCTGTTATTTGTTGAACGGAAAGAGTGCAATTAAGCGGAAAATTCGTAATTTTGCACCGTTTTTAGAAAATGTATGGCGAAATTAAAATCAATATTCTGTTCAGAAAGGAGCTTGATACTCATTCTTTCCATCAGTTTCCTTTTCTTATCATCTTCTGTTAGTGCGGAAAAAGATTCCACTGCACGTTCTATGTCATGGCATATTCGTGGTGATTATGGTATGGTGTTCTCGACAAATGATCTTGTGAAGGGTGGTCATTATAATCCAGTCAATCAAGGATGGACTTATGACAAAAATGATGAGATTAAAAATTACTCTTCTTTGGGAATACAATATCAGTGGGGATTGAAGAAAGATGATTGGCGCCATGCTGCTTATCGTAATCCTTATTTCGGTGTTGGTTTTCATGTGGGGGATTTTAATGATGAACGTCTGGGCAATCCATTCTCCCTCTATTTTATATATGGCTCGGAATTCTTTCGCTTCACCAAATGGCTTTCATGGAACGGAGAGATGAACTTAGGCTATTCTTCCAATTGGAATCATTACGACAAATTTACCAACCAAGATAATGTGGCCATCGGTGGAAGCAATAACATTCATGTTTGTTTGGCTACATACCTTCGTTTCTTGATGACCGACCATTGGGACCTTCGTTTGGGTGCTAATTTTACCCATTATTCAAATGGTGCACTGAAAATGCCTAACAGAGGTATGAACATGTTAGACCCATTCCTCTCATTGGGCTATCGAATCAATGAAGATCGAGATATGCCTCGTCCTGCATTCAAAGCCACGCGTCGTCCTTATCGGCTTGATCATGATTTCATCCTGACCACCTCTTGCCGACAGGTATATTTCAATATGGAAAATACAAATCTGAAGACACAGTACGTAGATTATTTGTTTCATGTCTATGCATTCAGTTATGCTCCGATGTTTACCCGCAGTTACAAATATAAGTTCGGACCAAGTTTAGATTTTAAATACGATGAAAGTATTGGTGCTCGTGCGGATTATGTTTACAATGAATATGATGAACATTATTCTAATCGGGTTTGGTTGGGTGAGAAAAAAGACCGCTTCTCTATGGGCCTTTCATTAAAAGGAGAGGTGACAATGCCATATTTTGCAGTCTTTGCTAATGTGGGATATGAATTTTGGCACAAGGACGAGAGAATTCCTCGTGTGTATGAACAAATTGGTGTGAAGATACAACCTTATGGAAATTTCTTTGGTATGATGGGTGTCAGAGCAGTATACTTTACAAAAGCACAGTATATAACTTGGAGTGTTGGTTACACATTGAAAGGAAAAGAGAAAAAAGACTGATGAAAGGGCACTTTTTTGATAATTTCAAAGAAAACCTGCTTTTGTTGCTTTGAAAAAAATAACAAATAATTGGACAAATTATTTTGAATTTTGAAAAACTTATGTACATTTGTTCCTGATTTGCTGAAAGATAGAGTTTGAAAACCATATGCATTAATGTTGTGTAACCTTAAATTATATAGTGTATGACGACTGTGTTTATTTTTTTGTTTTTCTTTTATTGGATTGTCTTGGGCGTTTCTATTTACAAAGCCAAGATCGTCGATGAAGATTAGAGATGTTTTTGTTGATGTGACCATTATCTTACCGGTTTTTTCAACATGGTTTGACAGAGAAGTCTGTTAAACAGAGGGAATGTTCTCCTTTACGAACATTGTGTCTGCGTTTCTTTATTCTAGTCCATTAAAAGAGTGTTTCGAAAATTCGCATGAAAAATTTTTGTGCGAATAAAAAATAATCTATATTTGTAAGCATAAAGCAAAATAGATATGAATCATTATCCGAGCAATAGCAGACGTTGGTGGCGCTGGTCCTAGTATAAATGGAGGATCCGTCAATCGATATATGCAATGTTCGAGCGAAATAGAAAGCAGTAGGCCTCCATGACCTGCTGCTTTTTTTGATGAAAATAATTGTTAACGATATAATAGTTGAAAATGGAAAAACAAAAAAGATTTTTCTTACAAGAAAATGAAATACCTAGAGCATGGTATAACATTGTAGCCGACATGAAAAACAAGCCTCTTCCTATGCTTAATCCTCAAACAAAGGAGCCTATTAAGTTGGAGGAGATGTGTGGTCTTTTCAATCGTGCTTGTTCTGAACAAGAGTTGAATACTACAGACGCATGGATTGAAATTCCTGACGAGGTTCGTGATATGTATAAGAGCTATCGTTCCACTCCGTTGGTTCGTGCATACGGTTTGGAGAAAGCCCTAGATACTCCGGCTCATATCTATTTCAAAAACGAAAGTGTAAGCCCTGTCGGTTCTCATAAGTTGAACTCTGCTTTGGCTCAGGCTTACTATTGTAAAAAAGAGGGTGTGACTAACATCACTACTGAGACAGGTGCAGGTCAGTGGGGTGCTGCTCTTTCTTATGCTGCAAAGGCTTTCGGCTTGGAATTGGCAGTCTTCATGGTTAAGGTAAGCTACCACCAAAAACCTTATCGTCGCTCTATCATGCAAACATTCGGTGCACAGGTGATCGCATCTCCTAGTATGAGTACACGCGCAGGTAAAGATATCTTGACAGCTAATCCTACTTATCAAGGAAGTTTGGGTACCGCTATCTCCGAGGCTGTTGAGTTGGCTATGGGTACACCTAATTGTAAATATGTATTGGGTAGTGTGTTGAATCACGTTACTCTTCATCAAACTATCATTGGTCTAGAGGCTGAGAAGCAAATGGAAATGGCTGGTGAATACCCTGATATCATCATCGGTTGCTTCGGTGGTGGTTCTAACTTCGGTGGTATTTCATTCCCATTCATGAGACATAATATCTTGGACGGAAAGAATACATTGTTCTATGCAGCAGAACCTGCATCTTGTCCTAAATTGACTCGTGGTGTCTTCCAATATGATTTCGGTGACGAAGCTGGTTACACTCCTATGTTGCCAATGTTTACATTGGGTCACAACTTCGCTCCTGCTCATATTCATGCTGGCGGACTTCGTTATCATGGTGCAGGTACAATCGTTAGTCAGTTGATTAAAGATGGTATGATGAAGGGTGTTGATATCCCTCAAATCGAGACGTTCGAGGCAGCTACTCTATTCGCAAGATCAGAAGGTATCATCCCTGCTCCTGAATCTTCTCACGCTATTGCAGCTGCTATCCGTGAGGCTAAGAAAGCAAAAGAGGAAGGTAAACAAAAAGTTATTTTGTTCAACTTGTCTGGCCATGGATTGATAGATATGTCTGCTTACGATCAATACATCGCAGGCGACCTTACTAATTATGAATTGCCTGATGAGGTAATCAAAAATAATGTAAGTAGTTTGGAGAAGATTATTAAGTAATTATTATCCATTTGATATGAACAGGAGTGCTTGTTGAGGCACTCCTGTTTTATTTTAGCAAGATACGTTCATAAATATATAGAACATACCCTAAGGTAGAGACAGAATGTAAGATCTTTATGCATTAGCCCTTCATGGGGGTGCTTCCATCACTGTTTCTGTTTGTTGGAAAATATTGAACAACATACCATTTTTTATTTTCTTTCGTTTATGATAAAAAAAATATTATCTTTACCTTAGTAATATTATTGTTGCGTATGAGTAGAATAATTGATTGTTTAAAATTATTTATAACGTTAATAATTATGTGGGGTATCTTTTCTTCTTTTTCAAATTATAAGGCAGAATGGACTTCTGTGGAAAAAATAGCAAATACAAATCCTAAAACAGCTATCGGGAAGATTGATGCGATAGAAAAGGAAGCCATTTCGGAAAGTAATTATGCTCAAAGGATTAAATGTATTGCTTATCGTGGTAAGTTAAAAGAGAATATTGAGGATTCTGCATTTGTGGAATGTGTTGCGGAAATGAATACACTTTGCCAGTCATTGAACGATGATGTGGCTAAATCCATGGCTACCTACATGTTGGCTAAATTGTATAGAAATTACTACTATAGTAATCAGTATCTTATAGGTCGTCGTACAGATCTGGCTGATTCCGTTCCTGAAGATATTAACGAATGGCCTTCTAATCTATTTATAAATAAGATACGAGAACTGACAGATTTGGCTTTGTCGAATGAAACCTTAAAGAAGGTTCCTTCTGAGGAGTATGAAGCCATCCTGAATTTGGGTGAGGATAGTCGAATCTATCAACCGACACTTTACGATTTGATTCTTTCTGATATTGTTGATTCTCATAACCAATATACTCCTATTTATACAGAAGAAGAAAAGAACAAGTTTCTTACTGATTGGGTGGAGTTCCATGCTAATGATACGGAAAGAGATGCGTATGTCTATGCAAAGTTGAAATGGATTCAAGCTACTTATTCGCTTGATAAACAACAAAAAGAGAAAGAAACAATATTGCAGGAACTACTTTCGAAAGAGAAGGGTCATCGTGCTTCTGTATTGATTCGCGAAGCTATATGTCAAGAGTGGATGAAAAATAAAAATCAGAATTGTAATGCGGAAGATTTTGATTCCTCCCTTCCTCAACGCATCTTGGATGTTTGCCAAGAGGGAATAGATGCCTATCCACGTCATTCTAAAATAGGGGCGCTTAAGAATATTATCAATGAGGTGAAACAGCCGACGATATCCATTTCTTTGCATGGCAGCAAACCCTATTCAACGGATAAAATAAAGTTGAAATTGCATTATGCTAATTTGACAAAGGTCTACTTCTCTTTGTATAAGCTAAAAGTCTCTTCCGAACAATTTTATTCTGGAAGGTATAATCGAGACAATATGCCGACTGAACTAATAAAGGAGTAT